>Ga0306922_10000178_pt1 | contig 46533 bp, 40 predicted proteins | sample sta12Cox44000082_FD_203758 | JGI IMG/M metagenome (GOLD analysis project Ga0306922, IMG submission 203758) | Lab enrichment of tropical soil microbial communities from Luquillo Experimental Forest, Puerto Rico - statoxic.12C.oxic.44.000.082 (v2)... | ecosystem: Environmental > Terrestrial >... | reverse complement strand
CAGCCTTGTAATGTACAGGTCCAGATCGCCGTCGTGATCGTAATCGACGAAGTTGGCGGCGATGCATTTTTCTGGCGACCTAATGCCCACGGCTTTAGTGGCATCGGTGAATTTGCCGCCGCCGTCATTGTGGAAAAGATGGACGCCATCGCCCATGCACACGGCGAAATCGGTTTTGCCGTCGTTGTCGTAGTCGCCGGCAGCGCAGCCCAGACCGCCGCCGACTAGCTTGATCCCTGATGCGTCGGTGACGTCGGCAAACTTGCCGTCGCCGGAGTTGTGCAGCAGCCGCAGCGAGCCGTTCTCGCCCGCGCCGACCAGCAGCAGATCGGGCCGGCCGTCGTTGTCGTAGTCAAAAAAGCACGCGCCGGAACTGGCGCCGGCGCCCAGCGGCTGCGCTATGAATTTCACCGGAATGGCGGCGGGCGCTGTGGGCAAACCGTTCTTGGAGTATTCGGCTTGCGAGAATTTTCCCTGGTCGCCATAGCCGGCGCCAAACGGCGTCCCGATCTTGGCAGCGGTCATTTTCTGGAACTTCTGCAGGTGGTCCCTGGCGTTTTCGGCTTCCCCCTTGCGCTGATAGGCCTTTGCCAAACCAAATTCGGCGGAGGCGTGATACGGAAAAATGGCCAGAGCGGCCTGGTAGGCGGTGATGGCCTCTTCGTATTTCTGCAGCTGCGTGTTCAGGTAGCCGATGAAGTAGAACGCGTCCGGCTCATGCGGAGCGAGTTTGGTTACATGCTGAAAAGCGTCGATGGCCTTTTCATGCTCGGCGGTGTCTTTGTAAACGAGCCCCAGGTTATACCAGCCAAAAGGATCGTTGGGGAGCTTTCTGGTTGCTTCGAGCAGAGCCGCTTTGGCTTCGTCGGATTTCTGCTGCGCGACGAGCGCGATTCCCAGGTTGAGCTTGGCCAAGGCATAGCCGGGCTCGGCTTTCAGCGCCGCCTCAAACTGCTTTTGCGCTTCGGCGAAACGCTGCTGCCCCATATAGGCAACTCCGACGCTGTTCGAGCGGGCGGCTTCTGCGCTGGCTGCGTCGGGATCGGCTGCGGCGGGCGCCAGGACGCGATGCGGATGCCTCGCAGCGAATACCTTGGCCAGCGGGAGAACTGATCCGAGCGCAACCAAGGCCAGTACGAACGGGTGGGCGGAACGAACGCGCATTGGCATGAGTTAGAGATTATCCTGTCTCGGGCAAAAACCGGAAGACGTTCGAGACACTCGACCATGACCGAACTCGATTATCTTTCTCTGGCCACGCTTGCGCAGAGAATCCGCAGCAAGGACGTGACGCCGCAGGAGGTGACGCAGCACCATTTGCAGCGGATCGAGAAACTGCGGACGCGGCTGAACGCGTTTGCGCACGTGGATCGCGAAGGCGCCATGCGGGACGCACAGGCGGCCGGAGAGGCGATTCTGCGCGGCGAGGGCGGTCCGCTTTCAGGAGTTCCGCTGACGGTGAAAAGCTCGATTGATGTAGCGGGCTGGCCGTGCGCGGCGGGATCGCTGCTTCGGTTGGGGCACCGGCCGAGCCGGGATGCAGCCTTGGTGGAAAGACTTCGCGCGGCGGGAGCGGTCTTGGTCGGCAACACCACGACGCCCGAATTTCTGATGGCTTATGAAACCGATAACCGAGTGACGGGGAGGACGAGTAATCCGTGGAACGCGGAATTTTCCTCGGGTGGGTCGAGCGGAGGGGAGGCGGCGGCGATTGCGAGCGGATGCTCGGCCGGAGGAGTGGGAAGCGACGGTGGCGGGTCGATTCGAGTACCGGCCCATTTTTGCGGCATTTGCGGCTTGAAGCCGACGCCGGGCCGGATTCCCGCGAGCGGACACTACCCGGCCGGTGTGAGCGCGTTTGGGTGGCTCGGCGCGGTGGGCCCGATGGGGCGCTCGGTTGGCGATTTGCGGATTTTGTTGGAAGTGCTCGAAGGGCCCGCGCCGGGAGATGCCATGAGCGTGCCGGTCCGCGCTCCTCGACAAATCGCCGCAGTTAACAAGGACAGCGTGAAGCACTCTAAGTTACGGATTGGGATTTTAGAAGGGGACGCGCTCGGCCGGGTTACGCCGGAAACACAGATGGCGGTGCGGCGGGCGGCGCAACATTTGGCCTATGCGGGTTTCGAACTCGAGCCCTTTCGCCTGAACCATCTGGAGCGCGTGCTGGAGCTGTGGTGGTTTTTCTTTGCCACCGTAGTCGGCGAACTGTTCGAGGGAGAGATCGGCGGGCAGGAAGAGTTGTTGAGTCCGGTCTTTCGCGATTATCTGGAAGCTGCAAGGCCCGCCGGCACCAGGCCGTTGACCATGACGCAGTTTGTCGGAATGAGCGCGGCCCGGGACCGCGAGCGAGAGCGGATTTTAGAGGCGATGCGTGATGTGCCGGTTTTGCTTTCGCCGGTGAGCGCGGGACCGGCATTCCGGCATGGTGAAGGCGGCTACGCACGCGGCGTGCGCTATCGCGACACCATGCGGCATTCGCAGTGGCTGAATCTCACGGGATTTCCGGGCGTGACGTTGCCGATGGGAGTGTCGGAAGGCGGTTTGCCGATTGGAGTGCAGATGATCGGGCGGCCCTTTGAAGACGAGTTGGTGTTGGAGGTGGCGGAGCGGTTGGAGGAGGCGCGCGGGACTTGGATAGGGCCGAGCCTATAGCCGCGCTCACCTCGACTAACCTGTCGCGCCCTGGGACAAGCGGAGCTTAATGCCGCTAAAGCCGCGGCGAAAGGTCAGGGCTGCCTGGCCAGTTCGGGGCTCGGCACCAGGCGCTGTTTCATCTTTTCCGAGTTGGAAGCGCTACGTTTTTGACCAGGGCCTAGCACGACTGCGATCCTGGACCCCCTGAAACTGCCTTACCTCAGGTCTCTAAGACACACGCTGAAGCTTCTCCACTCTGGGTCCTCAAAAGAGACTCTGAAACACGCTGCGAGCGGGTGTATACTCCCCCGCGGCTGGTGCAAAACCGATTTAGCGAAACCGGTCTGAGGAGAAGCTACTCCATGAAACGTCGCGAATTCATTGGCACGACGGCAGCGAGTTTGCTTGCCGCGGAAATGGGTTGGGCATTGCCTGCAGAACACCAATTGAAGGCGGTAGGCGTACAACTCTACACCGTGCGCAACGCGATGAAGAGCGATTTCGAGGGCACGCTGGCCAAGGTGGCGCAGGTCGGATACAAGGAAGTTGAGTTCGCGGGATATTTTGACCACTCGTCAAAGGACATCAAGGCACTGCTCGACAAGAACGGATTGACGTCGCCTTCATGCCACGTGGGCTACGACGTGGTCGAGAAAAAGTGGGCGGAACAGATCGACGCGGCGCACGTGATCGGGCACCATTACATTGTTTGCCCGTGGATTGACGAGAAGCAGCGCAAAGAGCCGGACGGCTACAAGCGCGCGGCGGCGTTGTTCGACCAGGCCGGCGAGCAGGCGCGCAAGGCCGGTGTGCAATTTGCCTATCACAACCACACGTTTGAATTTGCGCCCTCAGAGGCTCTCGGTGGAAAGCTCCCGTACGACTACTTGCTCGAATCCACCAAAGCGGACAACGTGAAGATGGAGATGGATCTGTGCTGGATCAGCGTCGCGGGCAAAGATCCCATCGCCTACTTCAACAAATACCCCGGGCGGTTCCCCCTGGTGCATGTGAAGGACATGAAGAAGCTGCCGAAGGGCGCGGAAGGGCCGACCACGGATCCAGATAAAGAAATGGAGGACATGACCGAGGTCGGCGCCGGGGTGATCGACTGGAAGCAAATTTTCGCGAATTCCGGGAAGGCCGGCATCAAGCACTATTTTGTGGAACATGACTTTCCCAAGGACGCGTTCGAGAGCATCAAGAAGAGTTTCGAGTACCTGCACAATCTGACTTACTAATCTGGCGATTGGCCGGCGCGGCAGACTTGCGCTGCGGCCATCCTTTAAGGAGGAGGCATGAGGGGAAGGTGGTCGGTCGGTTTAAGCTGTGCAGTCCTGGTTTTGACGGCCATGGGACCGGCGCTGGTGGCGGTTCCGCAGGCGAAAGAGAAAGCGTGGAAGCAGCTGTTCAACGGCAAAGACCTGACCGGCTGGAAGCATGTGGGACCGGGCGGCGACAAGGTTGAAGACGGACTGATCAGGACCTACGGCGGAATGGGGCTGCTCTACTGGGCGGGCGGAAAGGTCGGCGATTGCCGGATTCGCGTGGTGTATAAGATGCGCGACATGAACGACAACTCGGGTGTGTACATCCGGATTCCGATCGAACCGCGCGAAGCCTGGATGCCGGTGCACTACGGATACGAAGTGCAGATCGACAACCATCCCGAGACCTCCAATGAAGACGATATGCACATCACCGGCACGCTGTACTCGCTGACCAAGCCGCTGGCCAAGACCGGCAAACCGGGGCCGGAGTGGAATACCATGATCATCACGCTGGACGGGCCACGCACGATCGTCGAGCTGAACGGAGCGAAGGTGACCGACTACAAAGAGGGCGATCCCGTACCGGAACGCAAGTTTGATTTTGAACCGCTGCGCGGTCCCCGCCCGAACGAAGGGTGGTTCGGCCTGCAGAATCACAGCGACAACGACGTGGTCTTCTTCAAGGAAATCAGCATTCAATCGCTGAAGTAGGTGTTTCGAACCGCCTCCGGACGGCCGGATAGCCGGACCGCGGGCGGAATTTGTCTATCGTCCGGGAGGGTTTTATGAAGTCCAGTCGGCGGCAGTTTCTGCAAAGAACCGCTCAAACCGCGGGAGCGCTGGCGGTTTCGCGCAAAATTCTGATCGAGCCGGAGTACATTCCAACGGCACTCGAAAAAGTGGTGCCGCCGAGCGACACCTTGCGGTTTGGCATTATCGGCGTGGGCATGCAGGGCTCGGGTCTGCTGGCAACGGCAATCACGCTGCCTGGCGTCGAGTGTGTTGCGGCGGCGGACTTGTACGACGGGCGGCACACACTTGCTACCGAGATCGTCGGCAAGAAGATTCACACCACGCGCAAATACCAGGAGCTGCTCGATAACAAGGAGATCGATTGCATCATCGCGGCAGTCCCGGACCACTGGCATAAGCAGGTGGTGGTGGATACGGTGAACGCCGGTAAGGATATCTACTGCGAGAAACCGATGTCGCATTCGCCGGCCGACGGAATTGCGATGGTGGACGCATACAAGAAGACCGGCCGCGTAGTGCAGATCGGTTCGCAGCGCGTGAGTTCGGTGGTTTGCGCCAAAGCCAAGGAACTGCTGGCCCAGGGCATCATCGGCGATCTGAATCTGGTGGAAGGCTCGCTAGGACGCAATGATCCTTGCGGTGCCTGGGAGTATCCGCCGCCGACCGATGCCAGCACGACCACGATCGACTGGGACACCTGGCAGGGCACGGTGCCGAAGCGCGCTTTCGACGCGAAGATTTTTGCCCGCTGGCGCTGCTGGAAGGAATACGGCACCGGACTAGCCGGCGACTTGCTGGTGCACCTGGTGAGCGGAATGAACTTCATGCTGGGCTGGAACGAGCCGCCGTCGCGGGTGATGTCGGTCGGCGGAATCCTGCGCTGGCCGGACGGGCGCAACATGCCCGACGTGCACGCCACGTTGTTTGAATACGGAAAATATCCCGTGTATCTGCGCCTGAACGGCGGCTGTGAGTCGCCCGAGATCTACCGGTTGCAAGGCTCGAAAGGAGCGCTGGAAGTAACCGAGTTCGGCATCACCTATTCGCCTCAGTCGGGCAAGGATGAAAATCCCTGCTACTACGTTTCCGGCTATCCGGGCGCGATGCGCGCGGAATACCTCAAAAAGTGGCACGAAGAGCACGACGCGGTTCCCGGCAAGGAACCGCTGGTCGAGGCCTACACCTACAAGGGAAACTCGTGGGACGACGTGCGGCCGCACCTTTGGAATTTCTTCCAACACGCGAAATCGCGCACGCCGGTGGTCGAAGACGCGGTGTTCGGCCACAACGCCGCGCTGGCCTGCCACATGGCCAATGAATCCTACTTCCGCAAGGCATCGGTCCGCTGGGACGCGGCGTCAGGGACCATCAAATCCTGAAGGCGGCTGACGGGAGCGAGTGATGCGTCTAATCGCCATGATCGGCTTTGGTGTGCTCTATGGTTTCGCGATTCACTCTTTGAACCCCTCTGGGAAAGAAGCTGAGCAAGATCGCGCGGGCCCGCTCGTGCGCATTCCGCCAGACGAGGTGCGCGCGGAAGATGTGTCTTCGATCGACGGAATCATTCGAGCCTATTACCAGGTCGTTTCGGGCCCGGCGGGACAGCCGCGCCAATGGGGCCGCGATGCGACGCTCTACATTCCCGGTGTTCGATTCGTGGTGTTCAGCCAGGACAAAAATGGCAAGACCACGGCGCAGTCGATGACCCACCAGGAGTTCGTCGATGCGAGCGATCGCGCGATGGTCACAAAAGGCTTCTACGAGCGCGAAATTCATCGCACCACGCATCGTGCGGGCGACGTAGCCCACGTCTTGAGCACGGCCGAGAGCCGGGCCTCCCCGAATGGACCGGCGCAAGGGCGCTCGATCGACAGCCTGGGGCTCTACTGGGACGGAAAGCGCTGGTGGATTGCGAGCGCGAATGTTTGGGAGCTAAGTTCGCACCAATCCGTTCCTGCCGAATTTCTGCCGCAATAGCCGGCTCAGTCCTTTCTCGGGCCTGCGGCGACCTATTTTATTCACATACAGGCTTCCCGGTATTTGCGCGGAGGGGCCGGCCGCATAGCTTGACCTGTGAAATCCCCGGGACACGCCCAGCCCGCATGGGAGCAAACATGTGGGACACTCCGAAAGTTCTCTTCCTTTGTACTGGCCATCCCGAGCGCAGCGAAATGGCGGAAGGGTTCGTGCGGGCCTTGGCGGGCGAGGCGATCCAGCCGGTGAGCGCCGCAGTGGAGCCCGCTCCTCTCGACCCGCTGGCCGTGGACGCCATGAAAGAAGTCGGAATCGACATTTCCGCGCAACAGGCAAAGGACGTGCGCACCGCGCTTCAGGAGCGCTTTGCCTACGTAGTAGGGGTCGGCGACGAATCGAAAGAGCGCTGCCCGGTATTCCCTTTCGCGTTTCGCCTCTTCCGCTGGAATCTGGAAGATCCGCGCGTGGTGCGCGGGTCAACGGAAACGCGCATGGACGCCTTTCGGCGGGTGCGCAACCAGATTGAACCGAGGGTACGCGACCTGCTGAGACTGGCTTCGAGCGACAAGATGCAAACTTCGCTGGCGCGCTAAATGCTCGGCGTGTTCTGCAACGCCAATCAGCAGCTCTAGCGCCGCTCGAGCGAGCCGAGCACGGCTTTTTGCGCTTCAAGCGAAGCCGGGCTGCTCGGACGCTCAAGCAGCCGCGGTATAAGCGCGCGCAGGAGGTAAGAATCGTTCTGGAAGCGGGTAAGCGCTGCGATCTTTGGCGGCGAGTCTTTCCAGACGCTTCGATCCGCGGCGTCCATCTCCGCGAGCCATTTGTGGAAAGCGTCGAGAGCAACGTCATCGCGGCTGACGATTCTGGCGACGACATTTGCCAGCCGGTCCTGCTCGCCGTAGGTGAAAACTTCACCGGCCGTCTCGAGGCGCTGGCTGATCGCGTCGAGCACCGAAGACTGGCCTTGCTTGGTAAAAAGAGGATTTTCGGCCAGGGCTGAGAGCAAATCTGCGGTGTGGGCGGCGGAATGAATCCAGCCTTTGCTGGCGTCGAAGCCGCGCACGTCCTTTTCGTCGCGGAGATAGGCAAGAGCCTGCCGCAAAAGTTCCGCGAACTTCTGCTGGCCGAGAAAAGGCGTCTTCAGTTCCCTTTCCGCGATGGAGGCGAGACACAACGCCGAAAAGGAGCGTTTGAATACGGTGTCGGTTCCCTTTTCGCCGATTCCGGCGCGCAAGTTCGCGCTCCACTGTCCCTCGAGCTGAAGCAGCTCTTCCGGCGAGAACTGCCGCCGGTTCACGATCCAGACCGTCAAAATGCTGTAAGCAAGATCGTCCCTCAGTTCAGGATCGGGCGAACCGAGATAACTGCCGAGTTCTTGCGCCAAAGCAAACGGCTTCTCGCCGGGCGGGATCTGATAGCGGTTCGCAGCAATCGCGCGCCAGAAAGGCTTGTCGTGAACCGGATCAGGCGGCTGCTGCGCGTATGCCGCGCCGGCAACGACAGACAGGCCAAAGGCCAGCAGCGCGACTGGCAGTATCGTTCTGGGCATAGGGACCTCCCCGAGAAGCGGCCGACCGCGGATTTCTCCCTTAGACGCGGCCGGGAAATGCTCGGGAAGCAGGTTTGCGCGGCGGCTATTCCGGCAGCGCCGGACACCCCGGCCATTCGCTGCGGGTGACGTTGCCGATGTACTGCAGGTCTTCGATGCCGATCTTGCTGGTATAGAAGCCGTCGCAGGTCATGTTGCGGAGGAAGGCGAAAAAGGCCACGCCCTGATGCAGCTCCGGGTTGGCCTTGGCGTTTTTGCGGTAGGCGATCAGTTCGATAATCTCCTTGCGCTGCTCGGGCGTAGTTTCCATATAAAGCTTGCCGTAGTGGTCCAGGCAGTAGGAGTCGAGCCACATCAGACCGCCGCCCAGGCGATTCTGAAACTCGGGGTTTTCACTGGTAAGCAGGTCAATGAATTCGGGAGCGCCGGCGTCGACGGCCCCGCCCGATCTCTCGTCTTTGGGGATGATGGTATCGCAGAGCGAGGTCAGCGTCTCGTACTGCTTGGCCGTGAAATATTTGGGCGCGTACTTCCCCGCCGGGGCCGCGGCTTTTTCTTTGCGCACCGCTTGGTGCGCCATTTCGGCCGCCTGCAGCGGTATCACCTGCAGCACGGAACCGCCAGCCGCGCCAATTGCCAGTGTCCTCAGTACATCGCGCCTTGAAATTCCGTCTGTGCTCACAGGCTCTCCTCTCTTCGCGTCTTTACAGGCTGCCCTTCTTGGCTTGTTCAAGCAGGTAGTCCGAGGCGCGCCAGGACAGCGCCATGATGGTCAGCGTGGGATTTTTGTCGGGATTGGTGACGAGCGGCGCCCCATCGGTGACGAAGACGTTCTTGACGTCGTGGGTCTGACAGTAGCCGTTGAGCACGCTGGTTTTCGGATCAGCGCCCATGCGCGCCGTGCCGACTTCGTGAATGATCTTTCCGCCGGGCAGAATTCCGAAAGGATACGGACCGTCGATCCTGGTCTTGGTCTTATAGGTGCCGCCCATCATCTCGATGATGGACTTGAAGGTTTCCTGCATGTCCTTGGCCTGGCGCAGTTCGTATTCGCTCCACTTGAAGTGGAAGCGCAGGATCGGAATGCCCCACTGGTCCACGCGGTCCGGATCGAGCTCGCAGTACGTGTCGGGATTCGGAATCATCTCGCCGCGACCGGAAAATCCAACGGTCGTTCCGTAGACTTGCCGCGCGCGCCGCTTCAGTGCGACGCCGTAGCCTTCCTCGTCGTGGCAAAGGCCGTCGAACATTCCAACGCCCGGCATGTCCCGGCCGCCCCAGAGCTCAATATGATAGCCGCGCGGAAAGTCATTCTTGCGGTCGAACTTCCACCAGGGAACGTAATAGTGCATGCCTCCGACGCCGTCGTGGTTGTGCGGCGGCATTTTCTCGAGCGCGGGAATTTCGCCCCAGCCGTCGCTGCCGACCGAATCGGTCAGATACCTGCCGACGTTTCCGGTGGAATTGCCGAGGCCATCCGGAAACAGCGTGGACTTGGAATTGAGCAGCAAACGCGCAGACTCGCACGCGCTGGCTGCAAGCACCACGGCTTTGGCATAAACGCGCTTTTCCGTCTTGCTGGCTTTGTCGATGTAGGCGACGGCTTCCGCTCTGCCGTTCTTGCCGACGACAATTTCCCGAGCCATCGCGGCGGTGACCAGGGTGAGCTTGCCGGTGGCCATTGCCGGCGGAATGAGAACCTGGCTCGAGCTAAAGTTCGAGGCGGTGATGCAGCCGCGGCCGCACTGTCCGCAATAGTGACAAGGCAAGCGGCCGTTGTGAGCCTTGGTGAGAATGGCCAGACGGGCGGGAATGCAGGTGATGTTCAGCTTGTCGCAGGCCTTCTTGATCAGGATCTCGGTGCAGCGAGGTTTTGGCGGAGGAAGAAACACGCCGTCCGGAGCGCTCGAGACATTCTCTTTGCTGCCGAACACGCCGATATAGCCCTCCACCTTGTCGTAATAGGGCGCGAGATCGTCGTAGGTGATCGGCCAATCGTCGCCCAGGCCGTCGCGGGTCTTTGACTGGAAGTCCACCGGCGCGAAACGGAGGGCGATGCGCCCCCAGTGATTGGTGCGGCCGCCTACGATACGCGACCGGAACCACTGGAAGTCGGCGCCCGGCGCCGAGGTGTAAGGCTCGCCCTCGATTTCCCAGGCCCCGTTGGGCGCCAGGAATTCGCTGAAATTTTCGCTGGCCCGGCCGCCGACGCCGGCTCCGCGGTGTGGCAGTTCATACGGCCACATCATCATCTTGTAGTCTTTGTCGGGATAGACCTGCGGGCCCGCTTCGAGCATCACTACATCGAGTCCGCCCTCTGTGAGCACCTTGGCCGCCATACCGCCGCCGGCCCCCGATCCGATTACGCACACATCGTAAGTCTTAGGCGAACGAGTGACTTGAGCCATGCGCCGTCCTTAAGCCAGATTTTGCCGACACTCTATCCCGCAGTGCAGCCAACGATTATAGTTCGTTCTTCTTCATTTGCGAGACCGCATAATCGCATGCGCGTGCGGTCAGCGCCATGTAGGTGAGCGAGGGATTTACGCAGGCGGCCGAGGCCATGCAGGCGCCGTCGGTGATGAAAAGGTTCTTCACGTCGTGCGCCTGGTTGTGCTCGTTGAGCACGCTGGTTTTGGGATCGCGGCCCATGCGCGCCGTGCCCATTTCGTGAATGCCGAGGCCGGGAGTCGAAATGTCCTGAAAGGTGTTGACGTCGGTCGCGCCGGCCGCCGCGAGCATTTCGCCGGCTTGGATGGCGATGTCGCGCGACATGGCGTGTTCGTTGTCTCCCCACGCACAATGGATCTTGAGCGTCGGGATTCCCCACGCGTCGACCTTTTCTTTGTCCACCTCCACCCAGTTCGAATGGTACGGCAGACACTCGCCGAAGCCGGCGAACGTCATGCGCCACGGGCCGGGCCGGCGCAGCATATGCTTGAAGTCCACGCCGATGCCGGCCGTGGTGATTCCGCGGGTCCAGCCTTCGCGGCTGCCTCCACCCTGATAGCCGTAGCCGCGTAGAAAATCCTTCTGCTTGCTTTTCACGTTGCGGAAACGGGGCACGTAGATGCCGTTGGGCCGGTTGCCGAACGGCATCTTGTCTTCGTTGCCGGGAATGATGCCGGATGCGCCCGCGCCCATGTGATGGTCCATCAGATTGTGTCCCAGTTCGCCGCTGCTGTTGGCGAGGCCGTTGGAAAATTCGGGCGTGGCTGAGTTCAGAAGAATGCGCGTTGACTCCAGCGTCGCCGCGTTCAGGAAAACGATCCGGCTCTTGAACTCCAGCGCCTTCTTGCTTTGGCCGTCGATCACGCGCACACCCGTCACTTTGCGCGAGGCCGGATCGAAAATCAGGCTGTGCACGACGCTGTACGGTCGGATCGTCAGTTTGCCGGTTTTCATCGCCGCGGGCAGAGTCGAGCTCAGGCTGCTGAAATAGGATTGCGTGACGCATCCGCGATGGCATACGCCGCAGTAATGGCAAGCCGCGCGTCCCTTGTGCACCCGCGTCAGGACGGCCGACCGCCCGATGGTCATGATGCGATCGTCGAAATGCTTGGCGATCGCGTCGCGAACCACCAGCTCCGCGCAGGTCATTTCCATGGGCGGCAGGAACTTTCCGTCGGGCAGCTGCGGCAGGCCTTCCGCTTGGCCGCTGATACCGGCGAAGTCCTCGACGTAGTCATACCACGGCGCGATATCGGCATAGCGAATGGGCCAGTCGACCGCAAGGCCGTCGCGCAGGTTGGCTTCGAAATCGAGGTCGCTCCAGCGGTAGCTTTGCCGACCCCAGGTGATGGACTTGCCTCCGACTTGGCGGCCGCGAATCCACGAAAAATGCTTGCCGGGATCATCGGTGTAGGGATTCTCTTCGTCGCTTACGAAAAATCTGTGCGAATACTCGTCGCACGCGTAGTAGCACTCGCGCTGCACGTATTGGGTTTTGGCGCGCTCCGGACGAACATCCCAGTTGCGATACTTCAGCTCCCACACGGGAGTGTGCTCGACATAATCCTTTTCCGGATTGATGGGGCGGCCGGCTTCGAGAATCAGGGTGTTCAATCCCTTTTCGGTGAGCTCCTTCGCCGCCCAGCCTCCGGTGATTCCCGATCCAACGATGATTGCGTCGTAAGAAGGTGTAGGCATTTGTTCTCCGGATCAGGCTTTGCCCAAGCCGGCGGGCACGGGACTGCAGCCGTGCTGCGCGCCGGGAATGATTTCCATCAGCAATTCCTGTTTGAAGGCGACTTCGGAAGTGTAGTAGCCATGGATGGTGATGCGCTTGAACACTTCCCAGAAGTTGCCTTCGAGCTGGCTGTCGGGTTTGAGGACGGTGTTGCCGTGCCGCGGGCGTACCACTTTTTTCGCCATCACCGTCGCGTCGATGGCCTGCAACTGGGTCATCTGCTGTTCGGCCGTCGAATCGGAAAAGTTTTTGCCGTAAAGCGCCTGGCTCTGCTTGTCGATCCCCGCCAGGCCATCAAGGAAATCCTTTCTCTCTTCCGGCGTGGCCCACTCCGTCAAAATCAAATCGATGAACTCGTTCACGCGCGCGCCCTTTGCGCCCGGCGTATCGGTGGCCGGGATGATCTGGTCGATCATGGCCACCACGGTGTCGTTCAAATGGCCGTTAAGCGTGCGCAGGCTGTAGCCTGGGGGCGGCTGCGCCTGGCGGAACACTCTGAACAGCTCAGGAGTAAACGCAGGTAAAACCGCGCCTGCCGCAAAAATACGCAGCGCTTCACGCCGTTGCATGGATCCTCCCTGTTTGCGCAGACTGCCTCGCTCCCTCCGGCTCGTTCTGCCGGATGGGCGGCGGCTGCGCCAACTGCACTTCCTTACTCTCCCAAAATCTCTTTGCGCACGTTCTTTAGCACATACGCCGCGCGCTCGACTCCAATTTCGCCCGGCAGAATGGGATCTTCGTTTTCGATGGAAAGAATGCCTTCGTAGCCGACGTCCATGTACGCCTGGACGACCGCCTTCCACAACGAGGCGCTATGGCCATAGCCTACGGCGCGGAAGGTATCGGACGCTTCGGGCAGATCCTTTGCTTCCGAGGCAAAATTCAGCACGCCGTACTTGGCCGCGTTTTCAGGAAAGATCACGGTGTCTTTCATATGCGCGTGGAAGAGCGCACCCTGCTTGCCGAGGAAATGGATGACTTCCACCGGATCGCAGCCCTGCCAGAACAGGTGGCTCAAATCGCAATTCGCGCCGATCTCCTCGCCCACGGCTTCGCGCAGTTGCAGCAGCGTGCGCGGGTTGTAGACGACGAAATTCGGATGCATCTCGAACGCCAGGCGCTTGATGCCGTGCGACCGAGCATGCGCCGCCGCTTCTTTCCAGTACGGAATCACCTTTTCTTTCCACTGCCACGCGAGCATCTGGTCGTATTCGGGCGGCCAGCGGTAAGTGATCCAGTTCGGCTGCGTATCGGTCGGCGTGCCGCCGGGGCATCCGGAAAATCCCACGATGACCTTGATGCCCAGCATTTCGGCAAGCAGAACGGTCTTGCGGAAGGTATCCGCGTCCTTTTGCGCGTGCTGGGCATTCGGATGGACCGGGTTGCCGTGACAGCTGAGCGTCGCGACATGAATCCCCTTGTCTTCAAATTTCTTCTGCCAGGCACGCGCCTTGCTCTTGTCCGCGATCAATTCCTCGAGCGCGCAATGTTTGTTGTTCGGGTAGCCGCCGGTGCCGATTTCCATCGCCTCGAGACCGAGCGCGCTCACTTTTTCGAGCATTTCATCGAGCGAGAGGTGTTCGTAGACCGGATCGAATACGCCGATGGGAATTCTCTTTTTTGCGCCAGCCGCAGCCGAAGGTGTCCGAGAAAAACGCGGCGGCTCGGAAGCAGCGCTAAAGGAGCCGGTGGCAGGAACAGTTGCGGCCAGAAGGCTGCTGCCGGTTTGCGAAAGAAAGGTACGTCGGCTGACCGCGTTCTTCTTCGAACCGGCATCCATCCAGGCTACCCCCGAGGCGGTTGACGTTAACGTTTACAATCCGGTGGAAATTATACCCTTCTCCGGCCAAGGAGCAAGCTACGAAATGGCAGTAGGAAATCGTTTTACTAGCGAGCGGAGAAAACCGCGGAAGCCCTAAGCCGACGCCGGTTTCAGTTCGGCCAGCGGCGGAATCGAGGAGGGCTCGGTAAGCGCGAGTTCCGGCTGCTCTTTGCCGCTCGAAAGGGCCAGAACCAGCATCTCCATGGCTTGCCCAACGTTCGGCGGAGCGAAGACGGTGGCGGCGAGCGTGCCGTTGCGCACCCACGCCTGGCCGGTTTTCGGCAACCCGTCGCAGCCGATGAACGGCAGTTTCAGCCAGCGGTCGCGCTCCAGCACATTCGGCAACTCCTGAAAGGCTTTGCGCGCCCCGACCGCCATGGAATCGTCCTGAGCAGCAATGAGATCAAAGACGGCCTTTTTCGAGGTCGAAAGCTGCAGCCAGGAACGAACTGCGCGTGTCGAACTTTCTTCGGTCCACTGCCCTTTCAAGGTGGTCACCTGAACGTTGGCCGGCTTGGTGGACAACATTCCCGCAGTGCGTTCTTTCGCGGCGGAATTCTCGGAGGGACCCTGGATGTAGAGGACGCTGCCGCCGCGCGGCAAAAGCGCGGCGAATTGCCGGCCCTGGATGCGGCCGATCTCCGTATGATCGTTGCTCACGCAAAAAATCGGCACTTTGAATTGCCGGCGCAAATCAGAAATGTAGTTGGCTTCCCGGTTGAGCACTACCCAGCCCACATTTGCGGCGACGGATGCGCGGGCTACCTGAGGCAGAGCGGTGGCTCCGACCGGTTCGAAGACGATCGCATCGGGCCTCAGCTGGGGCGCGGCTTGTACCACGTTGAGAAGTTGCGTGCTTTGCGTCACCGAATCGTTGCCGGAGTAGATGATCTGGGTATCGACACCGAGACGCCGGGCGGCCTCTTCGGCGGACTTCGCCTGTTCGATCTGGTAGTCGTTATCGTTATTGGTCAGCGATACAACAAAGCGCAGCCTTTTCATGGTCGATAACCTCACGGCCGATACCCCTACAATAAGACCACGCGCCGGGAGGCCGGCCAAAAAAAACGGGCTGGAGTTGCCTGAAAGGAAAGAGGTTTGCCAGTCTGGCAAGGTAAGATATAGCCAGCAAGCGGCGAACGCGTTCCGATCGGCGATCTGCAAACTGCTGAAATCATGCGAGAAGGAAGCACCATCGACCACGGCGAAAAGGAAGCGCGCCAGAAACTCTGCGCGGCGCGGCGCATCGTCATCAAGCTCGGCACCAGCACGGTGACCGATACTCAGGGCGGTGTGTGCGCGGAGCGCGTGGATCCGATTGTTCGAACCGTCGCGCGGTTGATCGACGGGGGCCGCCAGATTGTGCTGGTCTCGTCGGGCGCCGTTGGTTTGGGCAGAAGTCTGCTCGGCCTGCATCCTTCGCGCTTGAAAGACATGGCGGTGAAGCAGGCGTGCGCCGCAGCCGGACAGAGCCTGCTCATGGCATCCTACAAGCGGCGCTTTGACGAGGTGCGACAGAAAGTAGCGCAAGTTCTGCTGACCGAGGAAGATTTCAGCAATTGGAATCGCTACTCGAACTTGCGCCGCACCATGGAAAAGCTTCTGGGATTCGCCACGCTGCCGATCGTGAATGAGAACGACACGGTTTCGACGGCGGAGCTTGAGAGCTTCGGCAGACAAGCCGCGTTCAGCGACAATGATCGGCTGGCGGCCCTGGTGATGAGCGGGATGGAGGCGGATGCGCTGGTCCTGGTCACCAACGTTGACGGATTCCTGCAAAGAAAAGCTTCCGCCAAACACCCCGAGGTCGTTCCATTCATAGAGCTTGTGACCCCGCAGATCAAAACGCAGGCCGCCGGTCCATCACAAGGCGGACGCGGCGGCATGACCACCAAGATGGAGGCGGCGGAAATTGCCATGAATTGCGGCGGCGTGGCCGCGATCGTGAACGGCGCGGCTCCCGATTCGCTCGAACGCGCGTTCTCCGGCGAGCGGGTGGGTACCGTTTTCGCGCCGGCAAAGCGAATGCGCGGGAAGAGGCGTTGGTTAGCCTACGCGGCCGGCGTTCGCGGGCGATTGGTGGTAGACCTCGGAGCCCAGCGCGCAATTACTGCGGGCAAGGCCAGCCTGCTCGACTCGGGCGTCGTGCGCGTAGAACGCGAATTCTCGCCGATGGACGTGGTAAGTATCCTCGATCTGAACGGCAGAGAGTTTGCGCGCGGTATCGCCGAGTGCGCCAGCAGCGAACGCCCCGCCGACGGCAGGAAAGTGGCGCGCGTCATTTTCTCTCGGGAAAACATCGTTCTGCTGGAAGGCCCGCCGCTAAACGCCGAACAGCCGGAGGCAAACGCATGAGCGCGGGCGCAAACGAAGCGCACGGTAATGGAGAGTCCGGCGCAGCGGAAGCGGCGCGGCGGGCGCGCCGGGCTTCGCGTCAACTGGCCATGCTTTCTGACCAGCAGCGCAATGATGCCCTGCTGCTGGCCGCCGAACGTCTGGAAGAAAGCGAAGGGCAGATCGTCGCCGCGAACGCTGAGGATTTGCGCGCCGCAGAACCGCTGGTGCGTGCGGGAACCATGTCGCAAGCTATGCTGGCGCGACTGCACATCAGTGAAAAATCGGTGGCAGACATGGCCGAGAGAGTGCGCAGCGTGGCCCGGCTTCCCGATCCGTTGCGACGGAAACTTAACCAGACCGAACTGGACAGCGGACTGGTTCTAACCAAGGAAACCTGCCCGCTGGGCGTGGTGGCGGTAGTATTCGAATCGCGGCCGGACGTGGTGCCTCAGGTGGCGTCCCTGGCCCTGAAATCGGGTAACGCGATCTTGCTGAAGGGCGGGCGCGAGGCAGCGCACACCAATGAGGCTTTGATCGGCGTCTGGATCGAGACGTTGCGCGAGAGTGGGATGTCTGCCGATGCGGCGCAACTGTTGCATTCGCGTGCCGACGTGGCGGAGCTGCTGGAGCTCGACCGGGACGTGGATTTGCTGATTCCGCGCGGCGGACGGGACTTCGTCGAAATCATCTCCAGGCAAAGCCGCATCCCGGTACTGGGGCATGGCGAAGGCATTTGCCACGTGTACGTTCACTCTGCCGCTGATTTCGAAAAAGCGGAGCGCATTGTTCTCGACGCGAAACTGGATTATCCGGCGGCCTGCAATGCGGCCGAAACGCTGCTGGTGGACGCCGCAATTGCCCCCCGGTTTCTGCCGCGCATGGTCGAAAACCTGCGCGCCGCCGGAGTAGAGGTACGCGGCTGCGAACGGACGCGAGCGATCGTCCCGTCGGGTGTGGATGCGGCTACGGAGCGAGACTGGGCAACCGAGTATGGCGACCTGATCCTGTCGGTCAAGGTAGTGGACGGGCTCGACCATGCCATCGCGCACATCCATCAATACGGCAGCGGCCACACCGAAGCGATCATCACCGGCGATACTGGAGCTGCCGAGCGGTTTCTCAATGAAGTGGACGCGGCCGGTGTGTACCATAACGCATCCACGCGCTTTGCCGACGGCTACCGCTATGGACTGGGCGCGGAAGTGGGCATCAGCAACGGCAAGCTGCACGCCCGCGGTCCGATGGGCCTGGAAGGGCTCACGACCTATAAGTACAAGCTGCGCGGCTCGGGGCAAACCGTCGGCGACTATAAGTCCGGCAGGAAATTCACCCACCGGCCGCTGTAACTCTGGCGCCAGGCCGGCCTCCGCGCCGGAAGCCTCCAGGTGAAACGGCAATTCGCGGAGGGACGTGTTTCCGGTATATACTTTGCCCACCTGGAAGGTGAAGCCGGCCTATGAGTGCGGACAGTTCCCAGAAAGTTTGGATACCTGTGTGTTGCGGGCGCGTGATGCGCTTCAATCGTTTTCTTAAAGCCGACGGCGAAGCGTTCGGCTCCATGGTCTGCACGATCTGCAACAAGAACATCATCTTTGAGCAGGAGGCGATGCCCGCCGACGGCGCATACGGCGAAGGAGCCCGTATGCTGACGGTGGTGGGAACGCCGAAGCCACCGAAGACGGACCGGCGCAGGGCAAGCGAAGCTTTTGGCAGCCCGGGCGAAGATCAGACGCTTTAGGTTTGGCTCTTTTGAGAGTGCGGCAGAGCAATGATCGGCCAGACCATCTCGCACTACCGGATTCTTGAAAAACTAGGCGCGGGCGGAATGGGTGTGGTTTACAAAGCCCATGATTTGCGTCTCGAGCGACCGGTGGCCCTCAAATTCCTGCCCGACGATCTGGCCCATAATCCGCAAGCGCTCGAGCGATTCCGGCGCGAAGCGCTGGCCACCTCGGCACTGAATCACGCCAACATCTGCACGGTTCATGATATCGGCGAGCAGGACGGGCGGCCCTTTCTGGCGATGGAGTTTGTGGACGGCCAGACGCTGCGTCAGCACATCGGCGGCAAACCGCTGGCCATCGAAGAAATCCTGAATCTTGGCATTCAGATCGCAGACGCGCTCGATGCGGCGCACAGTCAGGGCATCATTCACCGCGACATCAAGCCGGGAAACATTTTTGTGACCAAACGCGGGCAGGCCAAGGTGCTGGACTTTGGCTTGGCCAAGCTGGTGGCGCGCGGTCTGGGGGCGCGCGATGCGACGGAAGTGTCACAAGCGGCGGCGGAAGAGCCGTTGTCCATCGTAGGAGTCATAAGCGGCACGCCGTCCTACATGTCGCCTGAACAGATTCGCGGCGACGATCTGGACGCGCGCGCGGATGTGTTTTCGCTGGGCCTGCTGCTCTATGAAATGGCCACCGGCAAGAAAGCATTCAGCGGCAGCACCGGCGGCGTGATTATCGAAGCAATCCTCAGCCGGCCGCCCGAACCGGTGCGGAGCCTCAATCCGGAACTGCCCGTCGAACTTGAAGCCATCATTAACAAGGCCATTGAGAAGGACAAAGAGAAGCGTTACCACAGCGCGGCAGACCTGCGCGCGGATTTGCAACTGCTGCGGCGAGGCTATGAGTCCGGTCACACCGCTACGCAGCTGCTGGCTACGGCCGGACTGGCGCAGCCTTCGCTCAGCAAACGGAATAAATGGGCGATTCCGGCCATTAGCGCGGGCGTTGTGGCGGCGCTTGCCGCAGGAGGCTGGCTCTACTACGCGAAGAAGACGCATGCGCTCAGCGAAACCGATACGGTGGTGCTCGCGGAATTTACCAACAAGACCGGCGACAGCGTATTCGACGACACGCTGCGGCAAGGACTCACCGTACAACTGGAACAGTCGCCTTTTCTAAGCCTAGTACCCGATCAGCGCGTGAGGCAGACGCTGCAGCTGATGGGCAAGCCGTTGAACGAAAAGTTGACACCAGAGATTGCGCGGGAGGTTTGCCAGCGGCTCGGCAGCAAGGCGTATCTGACCGGAAGTATCTCGAGCCTGGGCTCCCAGTATGTAATTGGATTGAGCGCGATCAATTGCCAAACCGGAGAATCGCTTAGGACCGAGCAAATCACGGCGGACAAGAAAGAGCACGTGCTCAGTGCGCTGGGGCAGGCGTCGGGAAAGCTGCGCGAACGCCTGGGCGAATCGCTGAAGACTGTAAACAATTTGTCGACGCCCATTGATCAGGCAACCACGCCATCGCTGGAAGCGCTGCAGGCTTACTCGATGGGCCGCAACACGTTGTTCGTGCGCGGAGACAACGCGGGGGCCGTGCCTTTGTTCAACGAAGCGATCAAGCTCGATCCAAATTTGGCGATCGCGTACGCGTCGCTTGGCACCGTGTATCACAATCTCGGCGAGAAGGAATTGGCGGCACAAAATACGCGCCGGGCCTATGAGTTGCGGACAAAGGTCAGCGAGCGGGAAAGGTTCTACATCGAATCGCATTACTTCGAATTCGTCACCGGCGACCTGGAGCGGGCGCGGCAAGTCTACGAGACATGGACGCAGATGTATCCCCGCGAGGAGATTCCGCCGCTGAATCTGGGTGTGTTGTATCAACAATTGGGCCAATACGAGAAGTCGCTGGGGCAATTCAAACAGGCGCTGAAGCTGAATCCGAACGACACGCTGGCCTACGGTAACCTGGTGAGCGCGCTGGTAAACCTGAACCGCATGAAAGAGGCGAAAGCGGCGTCCGACGAGGCGCTTGCCAAGAAACTGGATTCAACGGACTTGCGCGCGTCTTTATACATGGTGGCATTTCTGGAAAACGACAATGAGGCTCTACAGAAAACGGTGGCCTGGGCCAACGATCGTCCGGAAGACCAGAGCTTGCTCTTGTACTACGAAGCGGACACAGCGGCTTACCGGGGCCAATTGTCCAAGGCGCGAGAGCTGTCGCGCCAATGTATTGCAGCGGCACAATTTGCCAACAGCCAGGAACGGGTTGCAGGATACGAAGCCGCCGAAGCATTGCGCGAGGCATTGTTCGAAAATGGAGCCGAGGCGAAAAAGCTCGCAGCGTCCGCACTACAGCATTCCAGCTCGCGCGATGTGGTGTTCGTTGCGGCGCTGGCGCTGGCGCTGGTGGGCGATAAGGAAAAGGCCGTGGAGGCGGCCGACGTACTGAAGAGCCGAAATCCGGAAGACACCATTGCCAAGTACAACTACTTGCCGACCATTTATGCGGCGATCGCTTTGGACGATGGGGATCCCGCGCGCGCGATTGGCTTGTTGAAAGCCGCTTCGGCAAACGAGTTGGGGCTAGCGGGTGGGACGAGCTATTCGACCTATATGTACCCGGTGTATGTGCGCGGTTTGGCCTATCTGGCGGCAAAACAGGGGGATGCCGCGGCGGAGGAGTTTCAGAAGATTCTGAATTGGTCGGGTGTGGTCGGCAATGAGCCGATCGGGGCGCTGGCACATCTGCAACTGGCGCGAGCGCAGAGAATGAACGGGCACACAGCGGAAGCGAAGGCCTCGTACGGAAACTTCTTGAATCTTTGGAAAAACGCTGACAGCGGCTTTCCATTCTTTACGGCGGTTCAGGCAGAAGCCAACCGCTAGCCAGCTCTTCCGCCGCCCTTGCTGTCCCCCCCTTGAAAACAAAGAGCTGTAGACAAACTCCGTGACCGGTTCGGGCATTAGGGCTTGCTGTACAACTCGTCTTCTGACAGCACCGGACTCTGGGTGGATGAAGCGGCGGTTCGCGAAGCCGCGACGAACATGGGGCCGCGAGCCGGAACCACGCGGGCAAAAGCTGAGAAACCAATAGGCTTAGGCAGATCGTCGTAGATGGCTTCCATGCAGCCGTTGCGGTGGTAGGCTTCGTGCCAAAAGCCGGTGCCGCCGGAGTCCTTGAGGAAGTTCTTCCACCACGCGCGGTGAGGGTCGGAGCGGGTCCACTTCATGAGGGAGTCGACGTCGCGCCAGTATTGGCGCATGCCAACGTGCATTGGGAAGAAGGAATAGAGCAGGTTTTCGTGGCAGAGGAGGCCGTCGGGTTTGGCGGCGGCGGAGTTGGCGATTTGGGGGCCGAAACCGAGAAGAGTTTTGATTCCGGTAAGGCGATTGACGCGCATACCGAGATAGATGACGACGAGATTGGGGTAAGTGGAAAGATCGACTGTACGGCGGTCAACCTTGGTAGACATAAGTCCTCACATCACTCTAGACGCTGCGGCCGCATCAAAAATATCGCGGATTGATCGAAAAACGGATTGAAATTACGCGGTGAACTTGAAAACGCGCTCCATGGGAAGCCAGCGTGCTTCGGGGCGGGCGTCATCGCTAAACGGCTGCTGGAATTTGCCCATCAGATTTTCCCATTCCATGACTTTGCGATTGTTGCGGTCGAGTTGGGCCTTTCTGGCGAATGAAAAGGACGCGCTGGTCTCGATGATCATGAACATACGCGTGCCGAGGATGTAGATTTCCATGTCTAGGATGCCCGCGTCGCGGAGGCTTTGTGTGATTTCGGGCCAGACGTTCTCATGGTAGCGCTTGTATTCGGCGATGAGGACGGGATCGCTTTTGAGATCGAGTGTGAGGCAGTGGCGTTGGCTCATGGCGGGAAGTGTAAAGTTCCGGCTGAAAAGTGCAAAGCAGAAAATCAGGCGAGGGCGCGGTCGAGGTGGACATAGCCACCGTCAACGAATAGGTGCTGACCGGTGGTGTGGCTGGCCTTTTCGGAAAGCAAGAACGCCACGGTATGCGCAATCTCTTCGGCTGTGGTCATACGGCGACCGAGCGGGATCCTGGCTTCGATGCGGGCGCGGGCGGCGCTGGGGTCGGGGAATCTGGAGAGCCAGGATTCGTAGAGCGGCGTCATGACCTCGGCGGGAAGCACAGCATTGACGCGGATGCCGTCGGGAAGAAGCTCTAACGCCCATTCGCGCGTGAGGCCAAGGATGGCGGCTTTGGCGGCGACGTACCCGGAGGTGTTGCCCTGGCCGGTGACCGCGGTTTTTGAGCTGATGTTTACGATCGAGCCGTGGGACTGCTTGAGAGCGGGCAGCGCGTAGTGCGCTAGGTTATAGATGTGGAAGAGGTTGCGCTCGAGCGAGCCGACGAATTGTTCCGGGGAGCCCGAGGCCAAACCGACGCCGTCGTTGATGCCCGCGTTGTTGACAAGCGCGTCGAGGCGCCGGAAGTTTTGCAGAGTAAATTCCACCGCCGTTTTGCACGCCTGGGCGCTGGTAAGCTCCGTGAGAATGAATTCGCAGTGCGCGGAGGACGCTCGGAGCTCGTTTTGAAGCGCGGCGGCAGCAACCGGGTCCTTGTCCACGATTACCGGAACCGCTCCTTCAGCGGCACATTCACGGACGATCGCTGCGCCGATTCCTTTGGCGCCGCCGGTGATGAGGATGACTTTTCCTGTGAGTTGGAGATCCATGGACGTTTGCCGGCGACGATTGTAGAGCAATTTTGAAAGAGAAGTTCGATAAAGCTGGCGCCTGCGGGAGGACAACACCCTGCAAGCCGCGGTGAGCCCGACCTGCAAAAGCCTCGGCCCTACGCGGCTAGCCGTGAAGGCGAAGGAAACCGCCGTCGAGCGGATAGTCGGAGCCGGTGATGAAGGCGGCTTCGTCGGAGCACAGGAAGTGGGCGAGAGCGGCCACTTCGTGAGGCTCGCCCATGCGCCCCATGGGTTGCGTCTTGGCCAGCTTGTCGTACATTTCGGCCTCGCGGCCTGGGTAATTTCTGGCGAGGTAGTTGTCGACGAAGGGCGTATGGACGCGAGCGGGCGAAATGCAGTTGCAGCGGATGCGGTGTTGGACGTAGTCCTTGGCGACAGAAAGGGTCATGGCGATGACGGCGCCTTTGCTCGTGCAATAGGCGAAACGATCGCCTAGGCCGGCAGTGCCGGCTATGGAAGCAATGTTGAGGATGACCCCGCCGCCGTTGCTTTTCATGTGAGCGGCACAGGCCCGCGTGCAGTTGTAGTAGCCCTTGACATTGACGCGCATGATGCGGTCGAAATCGGATTCGCTGGTGGTTTCGACGTTTCCGATGTGAGAGACACCGGCGTTGTTGACGAGGATATGAATCCGCCCGGACTGGAAGATTCTGTCAAACGTTTCCTTGACCGCGGCTTGGTCCGTAACATCGCAGGCGAACGCGGCGGCATTTCCGCCCGACCGGGTAATCTCCTGAACGACCCTTTCTGCCTCGGCCAGATTGAGATCCAGGATGCGAACCGAGGAACCTGCCGCGGCAAATCGTGAAGCGATGGCACGGCCGATGCCGCTGCCGCCCCCGGTGACGACGGAAACCTTTCCAGCCAGCGAAAAATTTGAGCTCGGGTATTGGGGATCGCTCACAGAGATACTCCGCGCTTCCAGGGAATAAAGTCGGATTGGCCTTTACGTTCGGCGCGCGTGAGGACGTCGCCGCTAGCAACGCGCACGACCAGGTCGAGAATTTCTTCGCCCATGCTCTCGATGGTGGATTCGCCGGAAACGATGGAGCCGGTGTCGATGTCGATGCTGTCGGCCATGCGTTTCGCTAAATCGGAATTGGTGGAGAGCTTGACCACCGGAGCAATGGGATTGCCTGTGGGAGTGCCAAGGCCGGTCGTAAACAGAACCACGTTCGCGCCGGCACCGACTTGCGCGGTGACACACTCGACGTCATTGCCGGGCGTGCACTGCAGCTTGAGGCCCGAACCTGAGGAATATTCGGGGTAGTCGAGCACGCCGGTGACGGGCGAGGTGCCGCCCTTTTTTGCGGCACCGGCGGACTTCATGGCGTCGGTGAGCAAACCATCGCGGATGTTGCCGGGACTGGGATTCATTTCGAAGCCGGAGCCGACGGCTTTGGCGCGCGAATTGTAGCTGAGCATCAGGTGGATGAAGCGATCGGCCGAGTCTTTGCTGGCGCAGCGATTGATGAGTTCCTGTTCGACGCCGCAGAGCTCCGGAAATTCGGAAAGAATGGTGCGACCATCCAGCGCCGCCAGCAGGTCGGATGTGTGGCCGATCGCAGGATTCGCCGACAAGCCCGAGAAACCGTCGGAGCCGCCGCACTTCAGGCCTACGCAGAGGTGCGAGAGGGGTTCCCCGCTGCGACGGGCTTGGTTGGCTTTCACCAGGCCTAGAAATGTCTCGCGGATGGCTTCGCTAAGCATGGTTTCTTCCGAGCCGGTCTGCTGCTGCTCGAAAATCACCAGGGGCTTCGCAAAGTTCGGATCGCGTTTGCGAATTTCTTCGCGCAGGATGGCAATTTGCGCGTGCTGGCACCCGAGGCTGAGGATCGTGGCTCCGGCGACGTTGGGATGGTGAATGTAGCCGGCGAGCAGTCCGCAAAGGTTGTTGGAATCTTCGCGCGTGCCGCCGCAGCCGCCTTCGTGCATGAGAAATTTGATTCCGTCCACATTTTCGAAAACTCTTGAACGCGGCGGCGCCGCGGCGGCGCCAGAAAGGGCGACGGAGCCGATTTCAGCCGACTTCCCTTGCTGGTACAAGCGTGCAAGCTCGGCCACCTGGCGACGGTAAACTTGCGGTGGAGCAAAACCCAATTCTTCCTCGAACGCTTGCTTGAGTACGCCGATGTTGCGGTTTTCGCAGAATACCAGCGGGATAACGAGCCAGTAGTTGCGCGTGCCGACCTGGCCATCGGAGCGGCGGTAACCGAAGAATTTCTTGCCTGTCCAACGAGAGACGTCGGGCGAGGTCCAGCGGAACTCTTCCGCCTTTTCATGGAAGGCGGAGGCGTCGTGACGAACATTGCGCGTCGTGAGCAAATTGCCTTTCCCGATTGGTTCAACGGCTTTGCCAACCACTACGCCGTACATCAGGATGGGATCGCCCGCGGCGAGATCGCGAATGGCGAACTTGTGCTTCGCGGGAATGGCGGAAGCAAGTGAATAGGAACGGTCCGCGAAGGCTATAGAGTCGCCTGGCGCGAGATTCTGCAAGGCAACGAGAACGTTGTCTTGCGAGTTGAGTTGAAGGACCTTGCGATTCATGGTTTCAATGGTTCCAAGGCAACGCCGTAAAGTCCACCAGCAGCGAACCCAGCCGGCGCTCGGTCTTCGATTCTAGATTATTACCTGTTGGCGCGATTCGCCGAGTCCTTCGATGCCAAGCTCGACCACATCGCCTGCCTTCAGATATTGTGGCGGCTTCATGCCAAGTCCAACGCCGGCAGGAGTGCCCGTGCTGATCACGTCCCCGGGAAGCAGGGTCATGAACTGGCTGATATAGGAGACGAGAAACGGCACGCCAAAAATCATTTCGGATGTGGAGCTGCGCTGGCGGAACTCGCCATTGACCTTTAGCCACATTTTGAGCTGACCGAAGTTCGGGAGTTCGTCGCGGGTGGCGAGAAACGGACCGAGAGGGGCAAAACTGTCCGCACTCTTCCCTTTCACCCACTGGCCGCCACGCTCCAACTGGAAGGCGCGTTCGGAGTAGTCATTGTGCAGGCAAAAGCCGGCGATATGGTCGAGCGCGTCGTCTTCCGTGACATAGGAAGCTTTCTTTGCGACAACGACGGCGAGCTCCACTTCCCAATCGACCTTTTGGGCGTTGCGCGGAATTTTCAGCGCGTCGTTCGGGCCGACCAAAGAGGTAGTGGACTTGAAGAACAGCACCGGCTCCTTGGGCGGCTCGGCTTTGGTTTCGGCGGCATGATCGCGGAAATTCAGCCCGATGCACACGATCTTGCTGGGCCGGCAAATTGGCGGACCGAGGCGCACGGAATCGGGGACAAGCGGAAGCGAGGAACCTTGGGAGGCTACCCAAGAACCGAGCGTCCGCAAACCGCCAGTGGCCAGGAAGCCCTCGTCAAAGTCGGAGCCGAAAGCCGAAACATCCAGGCGAACACCTTGATCAGTCAGTATTCCCGGTTTCTCGGCGCCGGCACTTCCCCAGCGAATCAGTTTCATGCGAGGCTCCACGAACGTCGCGGCATGGGGCGCTATTGCCCATCAAAAAGTCGGATGCGATTGTAGCTTGGACCCTACAAAAACTCGAGGATGTGCCTCTTCGAGTCCGTCACTAGACAGGCGCAATTCAGGCCCGAAAAAAAGCCTTGCGGGAAGGCGTCAAACGGTACGGACCGCAAACGAACAAGGCTGGAGTGCTCTGCTTAATGATGAACTCTTGCGCGTTGCGGAAGAGGCGGGATTTGACGTCTTGCTTACCACCGATACAAATCTGCGATACCAACGGAATCTGCCATCGCCCATCGATCTTGGAACAAGATCGAACTTCAGCGATTTGCCAGAGTCTGAATATCGCCCAGTCCCAACAGCTCGGGATCCTGAGTTACAAGAACGAGGCCCAGCAATTTTGCAGTGGCCGCCAGAAAGCGGTCTGCCGGGTCTTTGTGTGGCAGCGGCAGACGATGGGCCACGAATGCGATCTCATGGGTTAAGGGCGCCTCTCGAGTGTAGGACGTCGCGCGAGCGAACCATGCGGCCAAATCGGAAGGAAGCTGTATTCGATTCTTCGCGTTCAACATCAATGCTTCCCAGGTGCTGACCGACGAGACCCAGACTTCGTTGGCTCGATTCTCCAACTCCGCTCTTACGCGTTTGGAAAGCCTGACGGGATCTCCCAAAGCCCACAGCCATATATGGGTATCGAGCAATAGTTTCACGCGCCGAGTTCCTTCCAATCACGCTCATCAAATACTGGCCCTACGATATCCTCCAGGAAGGCGATCTCGCCAGTCATGGAGCCGACCCAGCTTCGGTTTTTTTGATTCGCAGAAGGCGGACCAACCTCGGCGATCGGCTTCCCGAACTTTGTAACCAGTAGCGGCTTTTTCGTCTTCTCAACCTCTTCCAGCAGCGAGAGGCATTTTGCTTTGAATTCGGAAATTGCAACTTTTTTCATACAACTATTTAACCATGGTCAACTCTTTTGGTCAAGTACAAAGTCATGCGCGAGGATTGATGCGCCCGAAAATTCGCGCTACTGCGCTTCGGGCGCCCACGAATCCGAATATGTTCATGGATCGTTGCTTTAATGAAATCGAACACCACTTCGACGTTTCTTTTGGGCGAGCTGACGATGCCAGAGGCCGCTAGGATTCAGTGAGTTCGTGGAAAGTCTTTGAAAGAAGTGGCGCGCCCGAGACGATTCGAACGTCCGGCCTTGTGCTTCGGAGGCACACGCTCTATCCAGCTGAGCTACGGGCGCGCGGAAGAACCACCTTCCTATTGTAACTCGAAAGCTCGCATTTTTAGTGCGTGAAGACGGAAACAGAAATCAGCCCTTGGCTCTCTCCTTGATCTGGCGTGCCAGCTTTTCGATTTCCTCGGCTTTTTTAACAAGAGCCAGGGAAAGCGTGGTAGTCGAATCGGTCTTTTCCACTTGCTCCTTTAACTGCGAGGCGAGGTCAAACAACTTTTCCACGTTTTTCTTGATGTCCTTCTGATTTTCCTCGAGGACGGCTTTGGTGGAGGCTTTGTCGGGCAGGTTGGCGTCGTCCTCGCCAGGCCGGCCCGGGTGCTGCCGAGGGGGTGGGAACGGGTCCTGGCCATGCACGGAAAGCGTAAGAGCCGAAACAGCAAAGGCGGCGGGCAAGAAGCGCAGGACCGATCGACGGGTTTGGTGCATATGGTTCCTCGAGCAGACATAAAGTGCCGCGATGGAATGAACTGGAAAGCGGCGTGCCCGGCTACTCAATGTTATACTCGCCCGGCGAATCGCTTATGTCCAGTCTGGCTGGTTTACTTAACGAAAGCACGGTTTTCACCCTTCTGCAGCTGGTCGCGATCTTATTGATCGCGGTGGCGCTCAACCGATTCCTGAGGAAACTGAGCGCGCAGTTGATCCGCCCGGCGAGCGGACCATCGCGAGCCGAACAAGCGCGCGAAACGCAGACCAGGGCCCTGGCGGACGTCGCCTATGGAGCGGCCAGCAAACTGGTGTGGGTAGTGGCGGCTCTGACGGCGCTTTACAAAATCGGAATCAGCCCGATTCCGGCCCTGGTGCTGGGGGCCGTCATCGGACTGGCGATCGGAGTTGGCGCGCAAAACCTGGTGCGTGACGTTATTGGCGGGTGCCACATCGTATTGGAAGACCAGTATATTGTGGGAGACACGGTCGAGATCGGATGTACGCTCGGACGCGTGGAGCAGTTCACGCTGCGGCGAACGGTGGTGCGAGACAACCGTGGGGCGCAGGTAACGATCGCAAACGCAGAGATTCGCAGCGTGGCGAACCTGAGCCGCGACTGGTCGCAAGCATTTGTGGATGTGGCGCTGGCACCTGAAGCTCCGCTGGAAAAGCCGCTGGCTGCCATCGAATCCGCGGCCGCCGAATTGCGTTCCGACGGCGCGTGGTCGCAGGCATTGGTGGACGGTCCACGAGTGCTGGGGGTGCAAGCCTATGATCGCAATGCCAGCGTGGTGCGGGTGCAAATGAGGACTTTGCCGATGCGCCACGAAGAGATTTCGCGCGAGTTGCGGCGGCGGATCCAACTGGCATTCCAGAGGGAGGGCATTCCATTGTCGAGCGTTCAGCGGCTGGAACTGACCAATTCACAATCGCCCGTCGTGACTAACGCTCACGTTGGCCCGCACTCGAACTGACTGAAGGAGGCTCGCCCTCATGGCCGCGATTACATATGACGAAGTAAACTTAATGCTGCGGCTGTATGAATTGCGGCGCGAACAGAAGCTCCGGCAGGCGCGGAGTTGGTACCTCGATCATTTTCACCTCGATTCGCCGGACGAAATGATGGAGAAGTACAAGGCGGGCAGCGACGAATACAACTACATCCGCATGGTGCTGAGTTACTGGGAAATGGTGGCGAGCATAGTGAACCGAGGTCTGATCAACGACGAGCTCTTCTTTGAGAGCAACGGCGAAATGTGGGTGGTGTGGGATCGAATTCGGGGCATCGTGCCAACGTGGCGGGCCGCGTACAAGAACGCAACGGTGTTTTGCAATCTGGAAGAGGCCTGCAAGCGGCTGGAAGCATGGCGGGAGAAGCGCGCTCCCGGATCGAACGCCGCGATGCGGCAGATGATGCAGCAAGCTCGCACCAAGGTCTAAGAGGTTTTCCCTTGTCCCCCTATTCGCGATAGAAGATTAGAAGGACTCCCAAAATTACCATCAGGATCGGCCATACCTTCCCGAAAATGGCGAGCGAGCGCGATTTCATCTCGCTCAGACCCTTTGCCAGGCCGATGCCCAGTCCCGCCACCGTGTAACTCAGGTGTTCTGACTGGATGCGCGCCATGGTCTCCATGTGGTGCTCGCCCACCATCCCACCCTCATGATGATGAAAGATCAGAATGATCGATCCCGTGATGGCGATCACCGGAAAAATCCAGGCGCTCCAAGCCGAACGAAGGACGCCACGCGCGCGCTGCCATTCGATTGCGCCCAGACCCAAAAGCAATATTGCGAAGGTCTTGTGCTGCAGCACCTCGCGATTATTCTGCAGCGCCTCGAGCCATTGCCGATGACCGAAAGGCCAAAGTTCCGTATCGCTCCAGACCAGCACAAAAATCCCGGCTAAGAGGAAACAAGCGGGCCAGACATAGCGCACGCCCGGCCAACGCTTGGTGAGCTCGCTCTGGAAGAGCATGAACAGGCCGGCGATGGCCACCAATACTCCCGCCAGATGGTGATTGAACTCGCTTTCTCTCTTGTCGGCAAGAATCTTGGCTCTCCGCCGCTCAGCGGCTACTGGATCCTCCGGCGCGTCCATGGCCATGTTCATGTGTTCGTGATCCATGCCATCGTGGCCCATTCCTTCGTGTCCCGCATGGTCCTGCGGGTTGGCCTGCGGTTGGGCCTGTAAGGAGGCTGCCGACACGAAAATCGGCGCGGCAACGGCGACAAGAATTGAGAACAGGAGTGCGGTTCTACTGACAGCTTTGCCAAAACCCAAGAAAAGCATTCCCCCTCCGCTGGTTGGAATTTGTGTCCCTCCCCTGGTCGAGAAACGGATGTCAAACCGAAGATTTGCGGTGACTGTCTATTTTGAGGCAGTAAGGGAATTTTAGCTACAGCTGGGTTCCGCGTCGAAACCCGAGCCGTGAGAAAAGCGCCTAGCCCTGCAACCGTCCGGCGGGATGATGGCCCGCAAGAAATATCTGGCAGGGCAGACCGAACCCGACGGGTCCGTTCTTATCTGTACTCTTGAATTTCACACTCAGCGGCGAATTGGTTCGCATGGATTATCCGTTATAGTGGACGCGTGCCCGGTCCAAATTCTGTTCCCCGAAAAGACGCCACATTCATCGAACCGATGGAGTGCTTGGCCGTATCGAAGTTGCCGGACGGTCCGCAGTGGGTGTACGAAATCAAGCTCGATGGCTACCGAGCCATTGCCGTGAAAGCAGGTGGCAAGCTGAATTTGTTCTCCAGACGCGGCAAGAGTTTTAACAGACAGTACCGCGGCGTGTTCGATAGTCTTGCCGATCTACCAGACAACACTGTGATTGACGGTGAAGTTGTAGCGATCAATGATGCAGGTCTCCCTGACTTCAATCTGCTGCAGCACTATCGGTCTGAAGCACAACGAATCTTCTACTTTGTTTTCGATCTGCTAGTTTGTCGCGGGCAAAGCCTGATGGCGGTACCACTTATCGAACGACGGGGAATCCTAGCTACGCTCAAGTTCGAGTCGCCAAAGATTGTGACCGCTAAACATTTTGAAGCATCCGCAGCAACCATGCTTGAGTCTGCCCGTGCGCAAAAGCTTGAGGGAGTAATAGCGAAGCGCAGGGATAGCCGCTACGAACCGGGTAAGCGCACCGGGGCATGGGTGAAGCATCGACTGAACTCGGGGCAGGAATTGGTGATCGGCGGCTATGTTCCCGGAGCTCATGGTGTTGATGCGGTGGTCGTCGGGTACTATTGCGGCAGCGAATTGATGTACGTTGCCAGGGTTAAGAATGGATTTGTCCCAGCGACCCGGGGCCAGGTGTTCGAGAAACTGCGCTCTCTGGTCGTGCCAGGTTGTCCGTTTGTGAATCTGCCTGAAAAACACAAAGGGCGTTGGGGCGATGGATTGACCGCCGATGATATGAAGAAGTGCGTATGGGTCCAGCCTGAAATTGTCGCCCAGGTTGAATTTTCGGAGTGGACAGAATCCGATCACTTGCGGCATTCGAAGTTTGCCGGATTGCGACAGGACAAGAATCCGAGGACCGTGGTTAAGGAACACGCCGGGGAGGGCTAGTCTGAAGCGAATCGACAACGTACGGCTAAGCGCACGAGCAAGACCCTAACGGATCAGAACTTGGGGTCTGGGCGGCGAGGTAGTGCAAGACTCTTTTGTGAACCGCTCCCGGGTTGAACTGACCTATGTCTTGTTTGACGGCGACTCGCTGTTCAGTACCGAGAGAAGTTCCAGCGCAGACAATGGGGGCGAAACTTCCCCTTGGAGCACAATCTCTTTCGCACTCAGATCTTTTCCATAAAGCTTTCGGTTTGCCTTTTTGTCGGGCCGCAGCGTGGTGCCCTCAAGCGACACGCCGGCAAAGAGTCCCCGTGCGCGTGAGTACGAAAGTATCTGCGCGCGTAAGAACGCGTCCGTGGCAGCAGATGTTTCGCGGCCGATGGGCCCTGCTGCCGCCGACGCATTAGCGCCGAGCTTCACTTTGCTCGTGAGGATGCTAGTCGCAGAACGTTGGCTCATCAGGAGCAAAACAAAGTCTGTGGCTTGCCCGCCCCACTGAAGACCAAAGCTGCCTCCGCCAACCGCCATCATCGATGGGGCGCCCCACGGTCCATCAAAGTTGGGTCCTGACCGGCAAGTCATCACTCCACGCCCGTAGCTTCCGCCGACCCCAATAGCGAACTTCAGAGTTGAAGGTATAACAACCACGCATTCCGCTTTCTGCAGCACTGCCGCGGGAATGCCGCTCTTCAGTTGCATGACTTCCTTCATCACAACGCCAGAATTTGCGACTCGGTTGTTTTCTTTGCCTGTAGGTTGGCTTGTGGCCGCCGTAACTGCGATTCCCGTCCCGCCATCATTCGTCACTCCACCGAACGTAGCCGTAACATGGTAGGTGGCGGCAGAACTTCCAGCCGTGTAAAGACCATTTGTTGACACCGAACCGCAGGCTGGACTTGGAGTGCAGGCCCAGGTCGCCATGTGAGTTAGGTCAAGGGACGAGCCATCACTCCAATAGCTGGTGGCCGCCATCTGCATTTTGGTGGACGTTCTCACTACATAGGCGTCTGGCGTCTTGATCGCATAAATCATGGCTGTCACACAGATGGCGCTCCCGCATGGGCCTGTACCCGTTAACCCAGCGGGTTTGATCATGAACGTAGTTGCTGCCGTCCCACCTCTTGCATCCGTCACCGTCACCGTGGCCTGGGCGCCGGTTGTCGCTGTGGGCACACCGTTGATTAAGCCACCGCCGGTACCTATCGACATGGACATTCCCGTTGGGAACTCTCCAGTGAATTCGTAACTGTATGGTTGCGCGCCCCCAGTAGGTGTAATTTGACATTTCACGTCTATATATTGCTTAACCTGCGAGATGCAAGGCGGGGAATATACGTTCAGTGGATTCGACTGAGTCGGCGAACCAGCCTGCCCAAAGCAAACCAAGGGGAAACCGAGAAACCACAGCAATTTTAGAGGACAAGATTGATTCCATTTCATTGCCGCACCTCAAGCGCTTTAACCCTTCCCGGCACCAGCTCGGAAAGTAAATCGTAATCGCGTGATTGGTAATGTACGCAAATTGGACCCAACAAAACTACATTGGCCCATTGAACAGCAAGACTGTCAAAAGCTACAGCTGTCACTCTTGCCAGATCCGCTAAATTGATTCTCTGATTTAACTTGGTTTCTTTCCGGCCTGAGGAAGATCTGTAATCAGTTCGATGTTGTCGGGACCCCGCGTCATGGAATTCACGAAATCCAGATCGCAATTTTTCAACGCATTGGAGCAGATGACCGGATATGTCCGTCAGCGTACGCTCACGCGACTTGGAACAAGTGTGGCCAGAAGGCTGCAGGAGGCACTTCACGCGATTAAGAGTGATTTGCGGAAGTTAGTAGCAATCCCTCTTCATGCAGCCGCTGTGACCGTCGCCGCCATCGGTAGACAAGTTTCGATCGGGTTGCAACACATAGCGGCACATCTCAGGCAAGCACAAAACACGCCCATCAGATTGGGAAGCAGTGTTTTTGACAAGCCGCGAAGACTACAGGCGGCACTTCGCGCGATTAACAGTGATTTGCGGAAGTTAGTAGCAATCCCTCTTCATGCAGCCGCTGTGACCGAGGCCGCAATTGGGAGACAAGTTTGGATCGGGTTGCAATACATAGCGCTACATCTCGGGCAAACACAAAACACGCTCATCAGATTGGGAAGGAGTGTTTTTGACAAGCCCCGAAGACTGCAGGAGGTACTTCGCGCAAGAGAGAACGCTTTGCGGATGTCACTGGCAAGCTCTCTCGACGCAATCGTTGTGATTAATCGTCGGCGCCATTTTGTCGATGCAAATCCGAAAGCCTTAGATTTGTTCGGAATCTCGCAAGCGAACATGGGCAAATTCACCATTGACGCCTTTCTCTCACGTGGTCAGATCCCCAAATTCGACGGAAATAGTTCACGTTTCCCAAAGCGGGAGGCGAAGCGTGGTAAATGCGAGATCAGGCGTCTCGACGGCAGTTTAAGAGTAGCGGAATGTATTTACATCGCGAATTTTGTCCCTTTCCGGCATCTTTACAGATTCCGTAACGCCACGGAAACAGATCAATATCGGCCAGCTACACTAAGGACACCGGGCAGCCGACCCTTTAAATCCAAAGGAGTCGGAAATTAAACTCTGGCGTGTCCAGTTTTAGAGCTTTTGCGGGGCGCTCTATATGGCAACAGATGCGACTGAAAAAGCGAAACTCCAAGCGAAAGTCCTGCCACACCGCTAGGGTACAGCGGAACCTAATTCTGGAAGATTGGGCCTCGCGGGCGTAATATCTCTCCCGCAGAATGCCGCCGCCCGAGAAAGAACCTGAGGATGAACTATGAAAAAGAGACTGCTCAGTTTTATCCCGGCTCTCGCCCTGGCACTTCCACTTTTGGCGCAGGACAAAGAATCCGACCGCGTCGAAAACGCAGGAAAGGTCATGAAGGAAATACTGAACGCCCCAGATAGCATTCCGCAAAGTGTGCTCGACAAGGCGGATTGCGTCGCTATTCTGCCCTCGGTTTTGAAGTTCGCGATTGGGATCGGAGGAAGCTATGGTCGTGGAGTGATGACCTGCCGCGGCGGCAGCGACTTTCATGGCTCCTGGGTAGCGCCGACCATGATGGCATTAGGGGGCGGCAGCGCGGGGTTACAGCTAGGCGGGCAGGCAACTGATTTCGTTCTGCTTCTGATGTCGCCGCGTTCCGCACAGAGCATGCTCAAGAGCAAAGTCAAATTAGGCGGCGATGTGAGTGCCGCTGCTGGACCCGTAGGTCGCAGTGCTTCCGCGGAAACCGACGTTACCTTGCGGGCCGAAATCCTGTCATATTCGCGTTCACGCGGGCTTTTCGGCGGCATTTCACTAACAGGTTCTACGTTGCGAGCGGACAACGGCGCGAACAAGAACTTATACGGTAAGGAAGTACAAGCTCAAGACGTTGTCTTCAAAAATGCTGTGCCGGTGCCCGACAGCGCGAAAGACTTGCTCGCAACACTTCAGAAAGCTTCGCCGAAGAACAAGAGCGAGTAAATCCGGCGGCGTGCATCCGACGATTGATGTTCCCTGCAGCCGGCAGGGTCATTTCCTTTTCAATTCCTCAGACCAGTTGACGACCACGTTTAATGGCGTGCTGATCTCATCGTCACTGACGGAAAGAACCGCATAACGATTGCCATCCTGCGAAACGTCGTAGTGCGTGCTGCGTAAGGAGGACAGAGCCCTAACTCGGAACAGGGAGCGCAGGGATGTAACTCGGAGACTTCCTCCGCTCTCCGCCAACTCGGCCGCCATCATCTGGTGATTCCAGTCCAGGAAATAGAGTTCCTTGCTGTCTCCCCGCCACCGTGGTGCGCTGGCTCCCGAGGTGGAAACTTGAATCTTGCCCGACGGCTTAGGGAACGACGTGACATACGCCTTACTCCTGCCGGTTTCTGTTGAGCGGTAGGCTAGCCACCGGCCATCCGGTGAAACACAGCCCGAAGCTACATTTGCAATTGGATCTTCTAACAGGGATAGCGCGGGCGCCTGTCCGCTCAACGGTGTCTCGATGATGCGGAGTCTTCGCGTGTCTGCTGTGGATTCTTCCGAAAGTAGATTCTTTCCGTCTGGAGTCCACTGCGTCAGTACCGGCCACCACGACGCCAAGTCGCTTACCTTGTTTTCCAGTTGTAAGCTGTTCAGCGTTTTTACAAAAATCGTCTGGGTTCCCACTTCGCTGCTCACAAAAGCAAGACGCCTACCATCCGGCGACCAAACGGCTGCGATTGTAGTGGGAATTGAACGAGACGCGTGTGTGGTTTCCGCTCTTTATATCCCAGACGAACACGCTCATCGTACCGGCCTGTAGAACCGGCGAGTGATACGCAATCTGCGCTCCGTCCGGGGAAAATCGCACGTTGAAGTACAGTCCAGGTTCCACGGTTCCCGCAATTTGCTTTCCCGACCGATCAAAAACCCGTATTCCGTATCCTTCAAAAGGCTTACCCTGCTGGTAGACCAAAATACCCGTCTCGGAAACCGAAAATGCGGCGCCTCCAAAATACGGATCCCGCAGTACACCGTCAACGAGCTTCACCGCTTCTCCAGTAAACTCGAGCTTCCCTGGATCGAACGGCCGCGCCATCAAGATATCGCCTGACAAATACAACAGATGCGCGTTCGAGTAGAAAACGGGCGGGCTTGCGTAAAACAAAAAGTGATCCCCGCGGCCATCCAGGGAACCCACAAAGACCGCGTTGCTCTCATGCGCGGATACGGAGGCCGAAGCCACATACAAAAAATGGTTACCGTCGGGAAGAAAAAAACGGCCATCGATGGATCAGATCTTGCCGCTTTTGATCAAATGAGGTTACCCGTTGCGGAGTACCGCCTGAAGCTGGTACTCGATAGATCGGACCTGGAGTCGACCCAAAGAGAATGATATCTTCCCGGTTCCATGTACCACCACGCGTCGATCCGTCCGTTTCACAAATCGATCGAGGCAATCCGCCGGACAGATCTACTCTCTTAAGAACACCGCCTGACATGAATGCAATATTCTGGCTATCCGGGGACCAAAACGCGTTGTAAGCGCCTTCCGTACCAGGCAGTGCCTGCGCCTGCAAAGACTCGGCGAATTTCACCCACACCTGCTCGACGCCGCGGACTCTGGCGACAAACGTGATCTTCCGGCCGTCCGGGGAAATTACCGGGCCCTGCTGGAACCCGCCGAAGAGGAATTTCCCGCCATCTGGTGGCGGCACCACGTAGCGGATGACGTCTGTCGACAGCTGCTTTTGTCGGGGAATCGCAAAAATACCTGCGACTGCTAAAAGCAACGCGGTTCCTGCACTCCAAACAAGCAGCTTCGGCACACCTTGTCTCCGCGCTCCGCCCGTAACCGCGGTGTCTGCCCGTGAACCAGTCTCGGCGGCCCATCTGACTTCACTGGCAAGATCGCCCGCGCTCTGCCACCTCTCGTCCGGAGTTTTTTGCGAGGCATTTTCGTACGACGTGATCCAGCGCCAATGGCGTCAGCGGTTGGATTGTGGAAATCGGCTTGGGCTCCTTCTCCAAAATCGCCGACGCGACGCTCAACTGGCTCTTTCCCTCAAATGCGCGCTTGCCGGTGACCATCTCGTAGAGCACCGCGCCGAGAGAGAAAATGTCGCTTCGCCCGTCCAGTTCCTTTCCTTCGACTTGCTCCGGCGACATGTACTGAAACGTCCCAACAATCGTTCCCTGTTCCGTCACCGGCGAATCCATTTTCGTCACCGTCAGCGTCGCCAAGCTCGCCACTGCCGCGGGCTTCGCCAATCCAAAGTCCAGCAGTTTCGCCCCACTTGCGGTCAGCATGATGTTTCCCGGCTTCAAATCCCGGCGAACGATTCCAGCGCGATGAGCCTTGTCCAGCGCATCCGCAATCTGCGCTCCGTATTTCAGCACTTGGTCTAGCGGCAGCGGCCCCTTCTGCAGCCGCTTTGCCAGTGTTTCTCCCTCCACGCACTCCATCACCAGATAGTCGATTCCATCCTGGGAACCAATGTCGTGGAGGGTGCAGATGTGCGGGTGATTCAGACTGGAAATCGTCTTGGCTTCGCGCTCAAAGCGTTGCTTGCGAGTTGGATCCTTTGAGAGCTGCTCGGGCAGAATCTTGATCGCGACGCTGCGTTCGAGGCGTGTATCGCGAGCGCGGTACACCTCTCCCATGCCGCCAGCACCAAGCGGTGTCGAGATTTCATAGGGGCCCAGGTGAGTGCCTGGAGCAAGGGGCATAGGTGGCGCGATTATAGCCTCAGAATCGTGCTTTGACACTCTGCGGTCGGCGTCTTAGTCGCGGCGCATACTGAGGTTCGCATCGGTGCCGCCGATCCTGGAGGTATCAGTAAAGCCTCCGGCGACGGGGCGAGGGAACATAAGTCAATGCAGTTCGAGGGACAGTTCCGTACGTCGACGACGTCTCACCCGTTATACATCGCTGTTCAGGGGGCGGGCCGGACTCGGGCAAATAGTTTCAGACTGGTGAGGTGCGTTCCCAAGAGGACGGCTACGCTTCGTACGCCGGAATTCGGGCCAGCGCAGGGCGAATGGCGCGTAGGTTATACGAGCCTCTGGCGCCGGACAACTCGACGTCTTCCGTTACGCGCCTGCAGTTTGGGAATTTTGTGCTTTTCAGCGCGAGCAATGGCAATCAGCTCATACGGGCGAGACAGGTCTGACTCGGCCATTAGGGCGCCGAATCGATCTGCCGCACAACCCGCAGGACTAGCTGGATGCGAAGACCAGGAAGCGAGACCCTAGCTTAAGCAGCCGCTTTAGATGAGCAAAGACGAAGCTCACCCGCTACAATTCCCGCTACAGCGAGCACATCCAAACCTGAGCTAAATCCGCACTAAGTGTTTTGGAATCTTGGAGGCGCGGGTGGGAATCGAACCCACGCATAAAGGTTTTGCAGACCTCTCCCTTACCACTTGGGTACCGCGCCGCCAATCTTTAATTATACGAATTTCGCAACCGTCTGTCAGCGCCCCGGCCCCAATACTACTTTTTGACCGGGCTCGCGATGCGCGCCTCACGCAGGAAGCGCGCCGATTCCTCAGGAGGGGTCGGATTAATGTAAAAGCCCGTTCCCCACTCGAACCCCGCCACCTTGGTCAGTTTGGGAATAATCTCCACATGCCAATGATAGTGATCGTTGATCTCCTCGCCGATGGGCGACGTGTGAATCATGAAGTTGTACGCGGGCCTGTCCAGAACGGTGTCCATGCGCATCAAGGTGTCTTTCATCATGCGCGCCAGGCTCGCATACATGGAGCTTTGGTTGTTTTCGTATGACGACCCATGCGCCTTCGGCAGCAGCCACATTTCAAACGGAAAGCGCGGCGCATACGGCGCCAGCGTAATGAAGTGATCGTTCTCGCCGATCACCCGCTCGCCGGTTTCCATTTCCTGGCGAATGATATCGCAGAAAATACAGCGCTCTTTTTCGTCGTAGTAGTGCCAGCAGCTGTCCACTTCTTCGCGCACGCGGCGCGGAACGATCGGCAGCGCAATCAACTGCGAGTGGGTGTGCTCCACGGTGGCGCCGGCCGCTTCCCCGTGATTCTTGAAGATCAGGACATAACGAAACCGCTTGTCGTTTTTCAGGTCCAACATTCGGTCGCGATATGCCCAAAGAACGTCTTCCAGCGCCCGTTCAGAGAGCGTCGACATGGTGGACGAATGGTCGGGCGACTCGATGATTACTTCGTGCGCGCCGATGCCGTTCATTTTGTCGAAGAGCCCTTCGCCTTCCTTGTCGAGGTTCCCTTCGATTCCGAGCGCAGGAAATTTGTTGGGAACCACCCGAATGGACCAGCCGGCTGTGTTCGCGCTGCCGCCGTTCCGGCCGTAGACCAACACTTCGTTCGGCGTTTTCGCTTCATTGCCCGGACAGAACGGGCAGTTCTTCCCGTCGCCAGGAATGACGCTTTCGCGCAGAAAGTCCATGGGCCGCTTTCCACGCTCGGTGGAAATGATCACCCAGCGACCGGTAATCGGGTCTTTGCGTAACTCCGGCAATTCTGCCTCCTAACCTTTAGTCCGAGAATGCAAGCGACCTGGAGATGAACGGTTATTTTATCAATTTCTCGCGTATTCTGACGGCTTTCGGTGCGCCTATCTTGCGTCTGTGGATAAAGCGCCGCTTGGTGCCACCGGAGGTCCGGCGACCGGCCGGGGACTTCCGCGATCGCCATGACACCAAAGGGCACCGGCTTTTCTTCTGAGGCGACGAGGAGTTGCGAGTATAAACAAAAATCCCGCGGCCGCAGCAAGCTTCCCTGCGAACCACGGGATTTTGCCTTCTTCTGTTTAGATCTTGGCTTCGGCCTCGCGCATGCACTCTTCCAGAGTGTGCAACGCGAAGTCGGTCTGCTCTTCGTCGATCAAGAGCGGCGGCGATAGGCGCAGTGAATTCTCGCCAGCGCCCAGCACCAGCAGTCCCTTGTGGAAGGCTCGATCCACGATGAAGTTCCGCAGATCGCCGGCGCGCTCCTTGGTCCGCTGATCGCGCACGTACTCGATGCCGATCATCAGCCCCTTGCCGCGAACGTCGCCTACGATTTTGAACTTCTTCGTCCAATCCGAGGTGCGGGCGAAGATGTACTCGCCCATTTTGCGGGCATTTTCCATCAAGCCGCTTTCCAGCAGATCCAGTGTTGCGATCGCGGCCGCCAGGCAAACCGGGTTGCCGCCGAACGTGGTGCCATGCGAGCCAGGTTTCCAGTTCATCACGCTCGACCTGGCGATGAAAGCGCCAAGTGGCATACCGCTGGCAATTCCCTTCGCGCTTGTGATGATGTCCGGTTCGATTCCCGCATGCTCGAACGCCCACATTTTTCCGGTGCGTCCCATGCCGGACTGTACTTCGTCCACGATTAGCATGATCCCGTGCTGACGGCAGATGCGTTGCAGTTCCTGCAGGAAAAACTTGGGAGCCGGAACATAGCCGCCCTCGCCCTGAATCGGTTCGATGATGATACCGGCGACTTCCGTCGGATCAAAAAGGCGCTTGAAGATCTGGTTCTCAAGCGTCTCCAGCATTTCCGCACCGCACGTCTCCGGCGTGTGGCCGAGCGCGCAGCGGTAGGCGTAAGGATAAGGAATGTGCTCCACGCCGCCCAGCAACGCGCCGAACCCTTTACGCTGCGTGGACTTCGATGCCGTCAGCGAGAGCGACCCCATGGTCCTCCCGTGGAAACTGCCGTAAAACGCGATCATCTTGTCGCGCTTGGTGGCGTAGCGAGCCAGCTTCATCGCGCCCTCGACCGCTTCGGTCCCGGAGTTGCAGAAAAACACCTTCTTGTTTTCCGCCCCAGGCACGGTCTTGCCCAGCCGTTCCGCCAAATACGGCAGATTCTCGTAATAAAAATCCGTGCCCGACATGTGGATCAATTCCGCGGCCTGTTTCTGAATCGCCGCGACCACCTTGGGATGGCAGTGCCCGGTCGAGCACACGGCGATTCCCGCCGCAAAGTCCAAGAACAGATTGCCGTCCACGTCTTCCACCATCGCGCCGTGGCCGCTCTTAGCCACCAGCGGATAATCACGCGTGAAGGAGGGCGACATGAACTTCGCGTCGCGCTCCACAATCTCCTGGGCCTTGGGACCAGGCAGCGCCGTCACCAGACGGGGAACCTTGCTTTCCATAGCTGTAATCATTTTCATCTCCATTTTTTCGCGCTACCGGTCAGGAACCGGTCGGTCAAAGTGAATGGGCGCCAGCCTCTGGGCCGGCTGTTTCGCAGAGAACTCGCGCGAGCGCCGCGAAACATGAGAGGACGTGCAGGCCTGCGAGCGCAGACGGACTCCGGCCCGCGCTTCCTGCCAGGGATGGGGACTTAATCTACGCCGTAGAGGTTCGGACGTACTTCGGAAGGAGAAGCCTGCGAGGCCAGCCGATGGAGGTTGATGTGTGTCATTTGCGCTTCCAACGGACGCTTCCGTCCTTACTATCCTCCAAAATTATACCAGATTCGGCCAGTTTTTTGCGGATTTCGTCGCTCTTAGCGAAGTCCCGCCGCTGCCGCGCCGCCTGCCGCTCGGCCAGCATGGCGTCAATTTCGCTGTCGCTCAATCCGTCTCCAGCCGGGCCGTACCCAAGTTCCTGGAGCCTTTCCGCGTCGTTTATGGCGACCACCGCGAACACTTCGTCGAACTTTGCCAAGAACCCCAGCGCCGCGACCGCGTCTTCCCCGCCGAACCGGCCGCTGTCTATCGCGATGTTCGCTTCGCGCAGGAAATCAAACGCCGCAGCCAACGCCACCGCGGTGTTCAAGTCGTCAGCGAGCCCCGCATCGAAATCGTCCAGGGCTTTGACGGCCTTCTCTTTGAATCCCGCCGGCGACCCGGCCGGAAATTTCCTTTGCTTCAGCCGATCCGCAAACGTCCTCAGCCGCTCCACCGAATTCGTGGCCTGCGTCAGACCGTCAAAGGTGAAGTTCAGTTGTCGTCTGTAGGGAACACTCGCCAGCGCATAGCGCAATGCCGACGGTCGGTAGCCTTTGCCGTACAAGTCGCGCATGGTATAGAAGTTTCCGGCCGACTTGGACATCTTCTCGCCTTCCACCAGCAAGTGTTCGGCATGCACCCAATAGCGCACGAAAGGTTCGCCGGTCGCGCCTTCGCTCTGCGCAATTTCATTTTCGTGATGCGGGAACGCCAAATCGATTCCGCCGGTGTGGATGTCCAGGGTCTTCCCCAGATATTTCATAGCCATCGCCGAACACTCGATGTGCCAGCCCGGCCGCCCCGGTCCGATTTCCGTCTCCCAGAAGTGCTCTCCGGGTTTCGGTGCCTTCCACAACGCGAAGTCGCGCGCGCTCTCTTTTTCGTAGCGGTCATTGTCCACTCGTGCGCCCGCCTGAATCCCGGTCAAATCAATCTTGGAGAGTTTCCCGTATTCCGGGAACTTGGCGATCCGGTAGTAGATGGAACCTTCGCTGTCATAGGTGAACGATTTCTGCCGCAGCTCCTCAATCAGCTTCACCATGTCCGGGATATGGTCGGTCGCGCGAATCCAGTGGTCTGGGGCCTGGATGCTGAGCGCTTTGCAGTCCGCAAAGAAAGCCTGTGCAAACTTCTCGGTGTACACGCGAATACCCAAATTCGCGGCGGCCGCGTTGGCGATGATCCGGTCGTCCACATCGGTCAGGTTCATCACGTGATTCAACTTCAGGCCGCGCTGCTTCAAATAGCGCCGCAAGATGTCCTGAAACACGAACGTCCGGAAATTCCCGATGTGCGCGTAGTCGTAAACCGTCGGCCCGCACGTATACATCTTCACTTCGCCGGCCACCAGCGGCACAAACGGCTCGGTTTTCCCGGTGAGCGTGTTGTGCAGTTTCAGTTCGTGCATCCCTCAGTCAGCCTCTTTCGCGGGCAAAAAGAACTCAAATTGTAGCCGACCCCCGTGAACGCCCGCAAACCGCGCGACGCCATTCGGGCTCTCGCGCGCACGCAGTCTTTCCCGGCCACCCGTCCGATGGTACAGGCTTATTCTCACGGCACCCGCACGGACAACCTCCTGCTCCTAGCCAACAAAACCGGTCTACCTTGGGATGTAGGCCAAGGAGACGAACAAGGTCATGAGAAATCTGCTGAAAACCGCCGCCCTTTCCGCCGTTCTGCTGGCGGGCGTTTCCACGAAAGCTCAGGTATCGATCGGCATCCAGATTGGCGCGCCACCGCCGCCGCGCGCGGTGGTCGTCATGCCCGCCCAGCCTGATCCCGACTATGTCTGGGTCGGCGGTTACTGGTATCCCGTTGAAGGGCACTATCGCTGGCATGAAGGCTACTGGAGCCGCCCTCCCTATGCCGGCGCGCACTGGATTGCTCCACGCCATGAGGGTGGCCGCTACTACGACGGCTACTGGGATGGTTCACGCGGGCGCTTCGAACATGATCACCACTGGGACCGCGATCGCAACGTTCGCGACGAGGATCGCTTCAGGGAACACGAGAATCACGGCCGCGGCCACGCCTACGGACACGACAAAGGCGACCACGATCACGACCACTGAGATTCACAGTCTTCGAGAGCGATGAGAATGGAACGGAGCAGAAATTCTGCTCCGTTTTTGTTGAGCGCGATTTCTTTTCCATACACAGTTTCACCTCGTTCGAACCACAGCTTTCCCTCGATTGCCGCTTTGACCCGTGCCTCTTTACGCTGCACTGCAACAATCCAAGCTTTACCGGGTTATATCTTTGCGAAGGCAAGCGCCGCTTCGATCACGTATCGTTTGCGTGTAAAGGAGGCTGTTGAAATGAAGAACTTGTTGAGAGCTGCTTTGCTTTCTTCAATGCTCTTGATTGGCGCTCATCACGCTGCTGCCCAGTTCGCTATCGGAATTCAAATCGGCCCTCCGCCGCCGCCCCGATATTACGTCGTACCGGTCAGCCCGGGCCCGGAGTTTGTCTGGGTTGAGGGCTACTGGTACCCCGTCGACGGCCACTACGTCTGGCATCGCGGCTATTGGACTCGTCCGCCGTACCGCGGCGCGTATTGGGTCGGCCCTCGCCATGAAGGTGGCCGCTTCTACCCTGGCTACTCGGACGGCCCGCATGGTCGTTTCGAACACGACCATCGCTGGGACCACGACCACGACCGAGATCACGACCGCTGGCACCACTAATCTCACCGGCTAGCCAGTAACAGTTGCCGTTGCGGCGGGCGTTTGACTCCTTCGGCAACGGCAGATTTCTTGTGTCTCTCAAAAATTGCCGTCGCTTGCGATTGACCGCATTCGACACCGCGGTTAGAGTCCTCTCGTCTCCTGCGGAGGATGGTTTCATGCACCGGCTCTCGGCGTTCCTTACGCTACTGCTTTCCCTTCTTAGCGCGCCTGCCAACTCGCAAAACCCGGCGCCATCACCTTCTCCGACGCCCCTCTCCCCCGAAACACTACTCAGTCTCCGCCGCATCTCCGGCCTCGAGTATTCCCCCGACGGCGCACGCATCGCTTTCGTCGTGAGCGAGCCGCCCAAAGGCGACAGGCGCCCCAGCCATATCTGGGTAATGGATGCGGCCACCGGTGCCGCTCGCCAGATCACTTACTCCGAAAAAGCGGAGAGCTCGCCCAAATGGTCGCCTGACGGTAAAGTCCTCGCTTTCCTTTCCAATCGTGACACCAACCAGCAAATCTATCGGCTCTCTCTATCGGGCGGCGAAGCCGAGCCTCTCACCAAGGGCAAACGGAATATCAGTCGTTTCGAATGGTCGCATGACGGAAAGCGTATCGCCTTCATCGCGCCAGATGCCAAGACCGAGGACGAGGAAAAGAAGGAAAAAGACAAAGATGACGCACGCGTCGCTGACAAGGATGAGAAGCATCCCCGCGTCTGGCTGCTCGACGCTCTGACCAAGGTCGAGCGCCCTCTTAGTCCGGCAAGTGTCTCGGTCTCCGAACTCGCTTGGTTTCCGGACGACTCTTCGCTGGCACTGGTCGCGACCGACCATCCCGAGTCCGACCGCCAGACCAATCGCATCGTCCGCGTATCGGCCGCTGCCACCGATGCAAAAACTCTCACCCCGCTGCAAACGCTGCTCGCCCCGGCCGGCCCTTTCGGCGACATCCAGGTTTCTCCCAGCGGCAACACGATCAGCTTTATCGGCTCGCGCGAAGATGGACCCGGGCTGCACGATCTGTGGCTCCTGCCGGTGAACGTGGCGGCCGCGAAAAACCTCACCTCGGTCAGTCTCGACCGTGCCGTCTTCGCCTATCGCTGGAAAAAAGACGGCAGCATGACGCTTCTTGCTGCTGACGGGTTCACGCGCAAACTGATTCGCTACACACCCACGGGCGCTCGCGAAGACATGAGCCTCGGCGACGTCATGCCTTCCTCGTTCGCGGCCACCGAAAAGGGCGATTTGGCCTTCGTAGGGGAAAATTCCACGCGGCCACAGGAAATCTGGCTCGCCGCCGCCGGCCAGCAGCCGCGCGAATTCCCTCTCTTCAACAAGACGTTTGCTGCATGGTTACTGGCTCGGCCGGAAATCTATCAATACAAGTCGTTCGACGGACTCGAAATAGAAGCCGCCCTGCTCAGGCCCGGAGCCGGCGGCCCCGGCAAACTTCCCCTTATTGCGCTGATTCATGGCGGCCCCACGGGCGCGTGGCAGTCCAACATCGAATCCTGGGGCCAGCTGCTTGCCGCGCGCGGCTACGCCGTTTTCTATCCCAACATTCGCGGCTCGGTAGGCTACGGGCAGAAATTTGCCGAGATGAACCGGGCCGACTGGGGCGGCGCAGACTTTAAAGACGTGATGGCCGGGATTGACGACTTGATCGCGAAAGGCGTGGCCGATCCGGACCGCCTGGGTATCGGCGGCTGGTCTTACGGCGGCTACATGGCGGAATGGGCCATTACGCAAACGACCCGCTTCAAAGCCGCTGTTTCGGGAGCCGGTATGGCCAACCTGATTTCCGAATATGGCACCGAGGAACGACCCGCCTATGATGAATGGTTCTGGAGCGTACCTTACGAAAAGCCCGAGGGCTTCCTGAACCACTCGCCGTTTGTCTTCCTAAAGCACGCCAAAACGCCGACGCTCGTCTTGCAAGGCGACGCTGACACGACCGATCCGCTCGGCCAAAGCCAGGAACTTTATCGAGGTTTGAAGCGCTACAACGTCCCGGCCGAACTGGTCATCTATCCGCGGGAACCGCACGGCTTGCGCGAGGAAAAGCACCTGGTCGACCGCCTCAATCGAATCGTCGGCTGGTACGACAAATATCTCAAATAGCTTGCGCCGGACTTAGGCCCGGCTGAGCGCGCCCGCGGGCGAGCAATTTCATTTGG
>Ga0306922_10000176_pt1 | contig 46737 bp, 40 predicted proteins | sample sta12Cox44000082_FD_203758 | JGI IMG/M metagenome (GOLD analysis project Ga0306922, IMG submission 203758) | Lab enrichment of tropical soil microbial communities from Luquillo Experimental Forest, Puerto Rico - statoxic.12C.oxic.44.000.082 (v2)... | ecosystem: Environmental > Terrestrial >... | reverse complement strand
GTCCGGGCAAGGGGGATTGATCAGCGCGTCGGTTTTCGCGCTGCTTTACTTCGCGTTGTTTCGCCGCTGGCTTAGAGCCAAACTTCACGTAAAGGAACAGGCGTCCAACGTGGACGCGGTGGTCGGACGGTCGGCCGTGGTGACCAAGCGAGTTGGTCCGGCCCATGATTGCGGTCTGGTAAGAGTCGGCAGCGAGGAATGGCGCGCCGAACTGGCTCATCCTGACGGCGCAGTGCGGGAAATCGGCGCCAGCGTTCAAATCGTCTCCGTAGAAGGCGTCACACTGAAAGTTCAGTGAGGGAAACCGGACATGGATAATCCAGTTTCGTTTTTTCTGCCGATTCTGTTCGGCGCACTCTTGCTGGTGGCCTTGATCCTGATTGTCCGCGCGGCGCGCATCGTCAACCAGTACGAGAAGGGCATCGTCATGCGCCTCGGAAAGTTCCACGGCATCGCGCCGTCCGGGCTGACCGTGATCTTTCCGTTCACCGACACGCTGCTGCGCGTGGACATGCGCGAACAGGTGATCAGCGTTCCCCCGCAGAAGCTCATCACCAAGGACAACGTCACCGTCGAAGTCGACGCGGTCGTCTACTACAAAGTCGTCGATCCGGTGAAATCGCAGTTCGAAGTGCAGGACTTCGGCTACGCCTGCACCACGCTCGCGCAAACCAACTTGCGCAACCTGATCGGCGACCGCACGCTAGACGAAACGCTGGTGGCCCGCGACGCCATCAACACCAATCTGCGCCACGTGCTCGACGAGGCCACCAACAACTGGGGGGTGAAGGTGACGCGGGTCGAAGTGCAGAAGATCGATCCTCCGCGCGACATCACCGAAGCCATGTCCCGGCAGATGAAAGCCGAGCGCGACAAGCGCGCCGCCGTGCTCGAATCCGAAGGCATCAAACAGAGCCAGATCCTCCAAGCCGAAGGCGTGAAGCAGTCCGAAATCCTGAAAGCCGAAGGCGATGCTCAGGCCCGCATCACGCGCGCCAATGCCGAAGCCGAAGCCATTCGCCTGGTCTCGACCGCCGCGGAAACCTTTTTCAAGGATCGCGCCGAAATCATGCGGCGTCTCGAAGTCCTCAACAACACCCTGGCGCAAAACACGAAATACATCGTTCCCTCTAACGCCGGCCTGGTGAACGTCTTGGGCCTTGACGGTGCGGCGGGTGCCGCGGCCGCGGGCGCCGCAGGAGCCATGCCGCCAGGAAAGCTGCCGCGTTAGAACCTCTAGCCGCTGTAACTGCAATCGCGCGGGAGCCAGAATCGTCGAACCGCCGACCGTCAGGGAATACCACTGCCATGAAATGGTCGTGACCGATCGCTATGGCTTCCGGCAGGCATTTGCAATGGACGTCTCCGCCCGAAGCTAAGGGCCGCTGGCCCGACCAGAGCGTAACCCCAATTAATGCAATTGGTTACACGCCATAGCGTCCACTTAACAACTTTTTACAATCGTTTGCGGCCATTTGACACACTCCCGTTGAAAGCGCCTATATTCGACAACATCCTAAGATGTCGGGCAGGGGCCAGGTCGAACGAGCAAGGGAAGGAACGGTCCTCATGAAGTCGAATACACCGGGGAAGAAGCACATCAGCGACCGCACACGCATGCTGCTCACGCTGGAGCTGGCGATCATCCTGCCGGCGGCTTCGCTGATGTTCTTTAATTTCTGGAATCTTCACAACATTCAGCGCGGCAAGGCGATCGAAGCGGCGATTCAACGCGATTTCGCCGTAGTTCTGAAATTTGCCGAGAAAAAGACCTGGATGCGGGCCACGGACCTGCTTACTCCGGTGCGCAAGGATTTTCCCTGCGTGGCCCAGGAATCTGAAATCAAGTGGCAAATGGAAGAGCTTCTCAAGGCGCATCCGGAATTTCTTTATGCCATTTTTTATAACAAGGAGCACAACATTCTGACCTGGCGCTCGCGCCCGAGCGGCGACGGGGACGAAGAGTTTCGCAGGCGCGTGGCCGAGGAAGTGGCCATGACCACAAAGTGGCTGCCCTCGGAGGCGCCGGAGCAGGTTCACAAACTGCGAGTGGCCGAAATGAAGGAAGAAAATCCGTTTCACTTCTACGGAGGCTGGGAGGAAGGGAGAGACGACCAGCATTACTACTACCAGATCGGCATTTTTGTTCCCAAAAACGCCCCGAAGGAAAGCACCACGCTCGCGGTGGTGGGCTTTGATCCGGAATATCTGCGTACCACGTTCTTCCCGGCCGTGATGAACGACGTTTTGACCAGCAAGAATCCGGCGCTCAAGTCGGAGGAAGCCAACCCGCCGGCAATGATGGTGCGACCGGTAAGGGGCTACACGCCATGGGTGACCTCTCCCAACTGGGACGGCGGAAAAGCTGAGTTGATATGGCCGCTTACGGAAGCCTTCGACGGAATGGCTTTCGGCATCAAGTACCGGGGCACGACGGTGGACGCGATCGGCGCCAAGTTTCTGCGCAACAACTACATCATCCTGGGCGCACTTTCGCTGTTGATGGCCGGCGGCGTGTATATGGCGTACCGCAATATCTCGCGCGAGCTGAATCTGGCGCGGCTCAAGTCCGACTTCGTGGCCAACGTTTCGCACGAGCTGCGCACGCCGCTCGCGCTCATCCGCCTTTATGCGGAAACCCTCGAGCTCGGCCGGCTCACCGCCAAGGAAAAGTATCAGGAATATTTCCGCATCATTCGCGAAGAGAGCGAACGCCTGAGCGCTCTCATCAACAATATTTTAGACTTCTCGCGCATCGAGGCCGGCCGCAAGGAGTACGAATTCAAGGAAACTGACTTGGCCGAGCTGGTTCGGACCACGCTCGAGGCCTATCGCTTCCAGATCGAGCAGAACGGTTTTGCCTTCGAAGAAAAAATCGCCGCCGATATTCCGCCGGTGAACGTGGACCGCGAAGCCATCGCCCGCTCGCTGCTCAATCTGGTCAACAACGCCCTGAAGTATTCGAAAGACCAGAAGTACATCGGCGTGAGCCTCTATCGCGCCAACGGAAGCGTCAAGCTCGAAGTGGCCGATCGCGGCATTGGCATCGCGCCGGCCGAGCAGGAAAAGATATTCGAAAAGTTCTACCGTTGCGGCGACCCGCTGGTGCACAACACCAAAGGCTCCGGACTCGGGCTTTCGCTCGTGCGGCACATCGCGCAGGCGCACGGCGGCAATGTCTCGGTCGAGAGCGTGCCGCAGCAGGGCAGCAAGTTCATCATCGCTTTGCCGATCCGTCCGTCGGCCGAGCAAGGGCACGGAGCAGCATGAGTTCCCGGCAGGCCTTCTGGCAGATGACCGCGGGTTCGTCCGGGAAGGAGAGTTCATGGCAACCACGAAAATATTGATCGTCGAGGACGAACCAAACATGGTCGCAGGCCTGCGCGACAATTTTGAGTTCGAGGGCTTCCAGGTCGCTACCGCGCTCGACGGCGTCGAGGGGCTCGAACAAGCCCTCAAGATTTCTCCCGACCTGGTCATCCTGGACGTGATGATGCCGCGGATGAGCGGGCTGGACGTCTGCAAGCAGCTCAAGGCCAAGCGGCCTTCGATTCCCATCATCATGCTGACCGCACGGGGCCAGGAAGTGGACAAGGTCGTGGGCCTGGAACTGGGCGCCGACGACTACGTCACCAAGCCGTTTTCCATTCGCGAATTGCTCGCGAGAGTGAAAGCCGTTCTGCGGCGCGCGAAAACTCTCCCGCAGGAGCAGGATCGCTACGCTTTCGGAGATGTCGAAGTCGACCTCCGCGGCTACCAGGTCCGCCGCGGCGGCAAACCCATCGAGTTCTCCGGAAAAGAGTTCGATCTCTTGAAGTATTTTCTGTGCCATTCCGGGCAAACGCTCAGCCGCGATCGCTTGCTCGATGAAGTGTGGGGCTATGAAAACTACCCGACCACCCGCACCGTCGACACGCACATCGTCAGAATCCGGCAAAAGCTCGAGCCGGTGCCCGAAGACCCGCGCTATTTCCTGACCGTGCATGGTGTCGGTTACAAGTTCGTCGGCTGATGCCTGAGAAAGGTTCGAGGTTCGCAATGTACGAGATGTGGCTCAATTCCGTTCCCGTCGAAGGCGCCGCGGAACCTGTGGTATCCCGGGAAAGCCCGGATTTGCAGTTGGCAATCGACGGTCGAGAATCGCCCGAGCTTCCCTGGGAGCGTGAATACCGCGCAAAAATCAGAGCACTCGAAGACGAATTGAGCGCCCTGCGCCGCGAGCAATCCGCGATCCAGCGCAGTTTTTTTGAAGCCGCCCAGATTCAGCGCCGGCTCTGCGCGCCGCGCCAGTTCGAGTCGGCCGAATTCGAAGTCGCGGGAGAGATCTTCCCGGTGCGCCACCTCTCGGGCGATTTCTTCAAGGTCTTTGAGCTGGGTTCCGCGCTGGGAATCATCGTGGGCGACATCGCCGGCAAAGGATTGAGCGCCGGCATCTGGATGCCGCACCTGGTTTCCCTCGTTCATTCCTCGGCCCGCATTCACGCCGATCCGGCCGATGCGCTCGCCGCCGCCAACACCAAACTCTTGACCGGTTGTGGCGAGCCACCGCTGGCAGCGGTCTTCTATGCGCGCCTGGACCGAGCCACCGGCGACATCACCTATTGCAACGCGGGTTTGCCGTCGCCGCTGCTTCTCGGGCGGAACTATCGGGTCGAGCACCTTGAAACGGGCGGCCCGATGCTGGGAGCCACTTCTGCCGCCAGGTTCGCTAGCGGGGTGGCGGTAATCGAGGAAGGCGACACCCTGATTGCCTGCTCGGACGGCGTGACCGAATGCGAGAACTCCCGCGAACAGGAATTTGCTCTCGCGGGGCTGGCCAAGGCGGCCCGCGCGTTTGCGGGCGGAAGCGCCAGCCAGACCCTCTTTTCGACACTCGGCGCCGTGCTGGATTTTGCCGACGGCCGGGTGCTTCGCGATGATTTGACGCTGCTGGTGGTGCAGCGCACGGCAGCGACGATTTTGCATTGACGAGTTTCGGGCGGGCCGCCCGCTGTAGGAGGCGGCTTGGCCCAACCCCGTTTCCTGGTGGTTGAAAGAAGGCGATCGGGGCTCCGAGGTCGGCGGATTCGTGTCCTCGGAGCCGACAGTCGAGGTGTGTGCGCTCGGATTCATTCAGGGAGGAGTCGTTATGGCAGTGACGATGAATTCAGTTTTGTTAGGCCATCCGGAAGCGGCGGTTCACGCCGCGCTCGGAAACTATCCGGAGCTGTTTAGCGCGTTCTATCGCTCGCAATATGAATACGTCCTGAGGATTTGCCGGCGCTATCTGTGGCGCCACGAAGACGCGGAAGACGCCGCCGCCGAGGTGTTTTTGAAATTGCAGGCGCTCGATACGGAAGAAAATCCCATCCAGTCGCGCTCGTGGCTGTCGAAAGTCACCGGGCGGCATTGTATCGACAAGCTGAGAAAAGCCAAAGTCGAAAGCAACCGCTGTGCGGAAGGAGTCGAGTGCGATTCACTGCCCGAGAGCTTCGAGGGTTCGCCGCTTTCGCGCGTGCTGCGCCGCGAGGACGAGGAAAACGTCCGCCAGGCCCTGCGGCGCCTGCCGCGCGAATATCGCATCCTGCTCGTTCTTCACTACTACCGGCAATTGAGCTACGCCGAGATCGCCGTGGCGCTTGGCAAGCAGATGCCGGCCGTCAAGACCGGCGTCTTCCGGGCCAAGAGGCTGCTTCGCGATAAGCTATTGGCGGCGAACTGATCGAACCGCCACCGGCGGTAGCTTGGTCCGGACGGAGGCATAAACGTTCGCGGCGCGGAAGAAAGCGAAATCAACCAGCTCGCGCAAATCTGGTACCAAGGCTGGCGCGACGCGCATCTCGAGATCCTGCCCGCCGAACTGGCCCGCGATCGTACGCTCGGGAGCTTTCTAGCTCGTCTCGAGGCCGCGCTTGCCGATGTGCGCGTCGCCGGACCGCCGGGCGAGCCCGCGGGCTTTGCGATGCTCAAAAACGACGAGCTGTATCAACTCTACGTTTCCAGGCAGTCGCGCGGGGCAGGGGTCGCGGCCGCCCTCATCGCCGATGCCGAGGCCCGGCTCGCCCTCTATGGCGTCCGGAAAGCCTGGCTCGCCTGCGCCATTGGAAATGAACGCGCCGCCCGTTTTTATGAAAAAAGCGGCTGGCATCGCGTCGGCAGCATGACCAGCATTCTTGCAACCGCCAACGGGCCTTTCTCCTTGGCGGTCTGGCGCTACGAGGAAAATCTCCCCGGCCCCGGCTGAGGCCTTGGCTCTCGAGCTGAACTGCGTTTCACTTGAATGTGGTAAAATGAAGCTTCCCCAATGCCACCGGGAGCCACAACGCCGTGAAATTTGGAGTCGTAGTCTTTCCGGGCTCGAACTGTGACCACGACGCGTTCTATGCCGTCGGCAACATCCTTAAAAAGCCGGTCGAATTCATTTGGCACCAGTCGGAAGACCTGGCGCGAAGCGACGCCATCATCCTGCCCGGAGGATTCTCCTACGGCGACTATCTGCGCACCGGCGCCATCGCACGCTTCTCTCCGGTTATGAGGTCCGTCGAAAAATTTGCCAGAGCCGGCGGAATCGTGATGGGCATCTGCAACGGTTTTCAAATCCTCTGCGAAGCCGGCCTTCTTCCCGGCGCCATGATGCGCAACTCCGGCCTGCGTTTCATCTGCCGGCATGTTCACATTCGGGTCGAGGAAACGGACACGCCCTTCACCTGCGCCGCCAGCAAGGGCCAAATTCTGAAAATTCCCATCGCCCACGGCGACGGAAACTACAACGTCGACGCCCGGACGCTCGCCGAGCTCGAGCGCAACCGTCAGGTCCTGTTCCGCTACACCGATGCCGGCGGAACCGATGACGCGGCGGGCAACCCCAACGGTTCCATGCACAACATCGCCGGCATCTGCAATCGCGAACGCAACGTCGCGGGCCTGATGCCGCACCCGGAGCGCGCCGCGGAACCTGTGCTCGATTCGTCGGACGGATTGGTGATCCTCAAGTCCATGGCCGAGGCCATTGTCGGCGCGGTGAAGGCGACCGCTTGAGGGCCGATGGCCAAGCTGAACGTCGCCTGCACCGCCAAGCTGCGGAAGAGTTTCCAAAAGGCGGCTGGACTTACGTTGTCTGGCCGCACTCGGTAAAGTTTTTCGGCGCGCGCGGCCTGGTAAAGGTCAGGGGCAATATGGATGGGCAAGTCTTCCGCAGCTCCTTTATGGCGCAGGGCCACGGCCGGCACAAGCTCCCGGTCAGGGCGGCGATAGGGAAAGCGATCGGCAAGAAGGTCGGGCAGACGGCAAAGGTAGTTTTACACTAGCGGCCTCTGAGCTGAAGTGGGTCCAGCGCTCGAATGGCAATAAAGGATTCGATGGCAACGGCGGCGGCGGAAATCAAGGTCACTCCCGAAATTGCGGCGGAACACGGTATCACCGCGCAAGAATACGCGCGCATCCAGAAAATTCTCGGCCGCGATCCCAACCTTACCGAGCTGGGAATTTTCTCCGTAATGTGGAGCGAGCACTGCTCCTACAAATCGAGCAAGGTCCACCTCCGGCGCCTGCCCACGCGCGGAAAGCTGGTGGTGCAAGGCCCGGGCGAGAATGCCGGCGTCGTGGACATCGGCGACGGCCTGGTGGCCGCCTTCAAGATCGAATCGCACAACCACCCCAGCTACGTTGAGCCTTTCCAGGGCGCCACCACCGGGGTCGGCGGAATCCTGCGCGACATTTTCACCATGGGCGCGCGTCCCATCGCGGTTTTGGACTCTCTGCGCTTCGGCCCCATCTCCGCTCCGGCGGGCGAGCAAACTGCGCCGCTCGGCCCGGAACCCGCTGACAGCGCCACCCTCGAGGGCAACCGCCGCATCCTCGACGGCGTCATCCGCGGAATCGCCAACTATGGCAACTGCTTCGGCGTGCCCACCATAGGCGGCGAAGTCGCGTTCGAACCTTGCTACTCGCAAAATCCGCTGGTCAATGCGCTGGCACTCGGAATCGCCCGCAAAGAAGAGATTTTTCTCGCCAAAGCGAAAGGCGTCGGCAATCCCGTCATCTACGTCGGAGCAAAAACCGGCCGCGACGGAATCCACGGCGCGTCCCTGCTGGCTTCGGCCGAATTTACCGAACAGTCGCAGCAAAAACGCCCCAACGTCCAGGTCGGCGATCCTTTCATGGAAAAGCTTCTCCTCGAAGCGTGCCTGGAAGCCATGCGCACCGGCGCGGTCGTCGCCATCCAGGACATGGGCGCCGCCGGCCTCACCTGCTCCACGATGGAAATGGCCTCGCGCGGCGGCACCGGCATCGTGATCGATTTGGCCAGCGTTCCGCAGCGCGAAACCGGCATGACGCCCTATGAGATCATGCTCAGTGAATCGCAGGAGCGCATGTTGCTGGTGGCAGAGCGCGGCCGCGAAGGCGAAGTCCTCGACGTTTTCAAAAAATGGGGCCTGGATGCGGTGGTGATCGGCCAAGTGCAGGCGGGCGAACTGGCCGTAGTGAAACATCACGGCCTGGTCGCGGCCGAGATCCCGGCACATCCCTTGGCCGAGGAAGGACCGGTCTATGACCGCCCGATCGCCCGACCCGCTCCGCGTGCAGAAACCCTGAAGGATTGGTTCCAATTCGCGCCCGCGGGCGCCAACCTCACGGAAAATTTCAAGAAACTGCTAGCCTCTCCCGCTATCGCTTCCAAGCGCTGGATCACCGAGCAGTACGACACCTCGGTGCGCACCAATACGCTTGCGGGCCCGGGCACATCGGACGCCGCGGTCGTTCGAATCAAGGAGAGCGAAAACCATGGCGTGATGAAAGCGCTGGCTCTGGCAACCGACGGCAACGGCCGCTGGTGCCAGCTGGAGCCAAAGCTAGGCGCCATGCATGCCGTCGCCGAAGCAGCGCGCAACGTCGCCTCGAGCGGCGCTCGCCCCATTGCTGCAACCAACTGTCTGAACTTCGGCAGCCCGGAAAAACCGGAGGTCATGTGGCAGTTCTCGCAAGCCATTGACGGCATAGGTGAAGCCGCCTCGGCGCTCGGCACGCCGATCACCGGCGGCAACGTGAGCTTCTACAACGAAACGTTGGGCAAATCCATCTACCCGACTCCCATCATCGGCGTCTTGGGCCTGCTCGACGACGCTTCCCGCGTCCTAAAAATCGCCTTCCGCGCCCCCGCCGACACCATCGTCCTGCTCGATGCAGCCTCGGTCCCGGACTCGCCCGATGCCGGGTCTCTCGCGCGCGCGTCGCTAGCCCGGGAATTTTCTTCTTCCGAATACTCGAAGATCATCGCCCAAACGGTCGCCGGCGGGCCTCCCGCAATCGACCTGGCCGCCGAAAAGCGCCTCATCGACTGCCTGGTAGCCATGGCCTCGCAGGGAGTCGCGGCGTCCTGCCACGACATCTCGGATGGCGGCTTGGCCGTCGCCGTCGCTGAATCCTGCTTCGCGGCCCCGTCAGGAGGGGAGCAGGGTGCGCCGCGGCTTGGCGCCGCGATTGCCGTTACAGCCGCCGGTCCTGCCGAATCCGCTCTGTTTGGCGAGCGCGGCGCGCGGGCCATCGCGAGCGTGAGCCCTAGAAACATTGCCGCCCTGCGCACGATTGCGGCACAATACGGCGTCACCGCCGATCCGGTCGGTCAGGTTACCGGCGACGGCAGGCTACGCATCCAATATGATGGGGGCGCGGTCGTCGACGCTGCGGTCGAGACGCTGCGCGGAATCTGGGCCGGTTCGCTCGAACGTACTTTGTTTACGAAATGAATCTGAAGCTCGCATACGCGGACGATCACTTCCACGACCACTGTGGCGTTGTCGGGGTGTACGGCCACGAGGAGGCCGCCAAGCTCGCCTACCTCGGTCTGTACGCACTGCAGCATCGCGGACAGGAATCGGCCGGCATCGTTTCAACCGACGGCCGCGAGCTTCACGCCCACCGCGCAATGGGCGAGGTGGAAGAGATCTTCAAGCCCGAAGTTCTCAACAAATTGCCCGGCAGCCTGGCCATCGGCCATACCCGCTATTCAACCGCGGGCGACAAGGCGCTGCTCAACGCGCAGCCCATCCTGATCGACTGCAACAAAGGCAAGGTTTCCATCGGGCACAACGGGAACTTGACCAATGCGGCCGAATGGCGGCGCAAGCTCGAACACAAAGGTTCGATCTTCCAGACCAACAGCGACACCGAAGTCATCGTGCACCTCGTCGCGCGCGCGCAGGCCCGCCATTTGAGCGGCGCCCTGGGCGACGCGCTCAATCAAGTCGAAGGCGCCTACTCCCTGGTAGTCCTTACCACCGACGAGCTCTACGCGATTCGCGATCCGCGTGGCTTCCGCCCTCTGAATCTCGGCAGGATGATCGCGCCCAACGGCGAAACCGCTTGGATCGTCGCCAGCGAGACCTGCGCGTTCGATCTCCTCAACGCGCAATACGTCCGGGAGATCGAGCCCGGCGAGATGCTGCGTATTTCGCGATCCGGACTGGAGTCCATTCATTTCGCGCCCGAAAAGCCGCACCAGTTCTGCATCTTTGAGCATGTCTATTTTTCGCGGCCGGACAGCACCATTTTCGGCCGCAGCGTGAACGAGAGCCGGGAAAAGCTCGGCCGCCTGCTGGCGCGCGAGCATCCGGTCGAAGCGGACATTGTCGTGCCCGTTCCCGACTCCGGCGTTCCGGCCGCGGTCGGCTACGCCATGGAGTCGCGCATTCCCTTTCGCATGGGGCTGATTCGCAATCACTACATCGGGCGCACCTTCATCGAGCCTTCGCAAGCGATCCGCAATTTCGGCGTAAAGCTCAAGTTGAATCCGATTCGCGGGCTCATGGAGGGAAAACGCGTTGTTCTGGTGGACGACTCGATCGTTCGCGGCACCACCAGCCGCAAAATCGTCCGCATGGTGCGCGAGGCCGGTGCCCGAGAGGTGCACGTCAGAATCTCCTGCCCGCCCACCATTTCGCCGTGCTACTACGGCGTGGACACGCCGACGCGCGAAGAACTGATCGCTTCCGCCAACACGCCCGAGGATATCCGCCGCTTTCTCGGAGCCGATTCGCTCGGCTACATCTCTCTTGCCGGTTTGCGCCAGGCCGTGGGCGACAGCGAAGGCAATTTCTGTACGTCTTGTTATACCGGGAACTATCCGACCGATCTGGTCCAACTGGAAGTAAGAGAGGGAGCAGGCTTCGGCAAACTGACCGACAACGCTCCGGTGATGGTGGAACGTGAAGGCTAAAAATGCCCGCAAGCAAAAGGCGCCGGACGCAAAATCAGGTAAGAAAACGGAACCGCGGCTCTCCAGTGAGCAAAAAGTCTGGCGCGAGGTCGTGGCCTGGTTCTGGGTGGTTCTGGCCGTTCTGCTCATCAACGGCGCGGTCGGCCAGGCCCGGGTCATTCCGTCCGAATCCATGCAGAACACGTTGCTGGTCGGCGATCACCTGATCATGAGCCGCGTCGGCTACGACGCCGGAATACCCTTCACCAACCTGCACATTCCCCTGTGGCGAAATCCGAAGCGGGGGCAGATCGTCATTTTCCGCCCCGTAATTCCCGGTGAAACCTCCGACGTGATCAAACGCGTGATTGGATTGCCCGGCGAAACCGTGGACGTGCGTGACGGCAGCGTGTGGATCAACGGCAAGCGCCTCGAGGAACCCTACACCGTGGGCCGCACGGAACCCGGCGATCCCGGGATGTTTCGCGGTCCGTTCGCAGGCCAGTCGGATGTCTTGCCCTACAGGGTGCCGAAGGATTGCTACTTCGTGATGGGCGACAATCGCGGCAATTCGCTCGACAGCCGCTTCACGGGATGCATCCCGCGCGCCCATATCGTGGGCACCCCGGTGATGATCTATATGTCCATCGACACCCCGTCGGATTCCTGGGGTTCCGGAGCCATCACCGACCGCGTGGCCGCCTACGCGAATGCACTGATCCATCCAAGCGAAGTTCGCTGGCGCAGGCTGTTTCGGTTATTCTAGTTGTTGAGCAGCCGGCCGGGCCGGCGCCGGTGACATCGTGAAGGCCGAAAAAGTCCAAAGCAAATCACCCGAAAAGCAGACGCCAGAAAAGCTCACCATGGAGCAGAAGGTTCGCCGTGAGATCATCGCGTGGTTCTGGGTGGGCCTGGTCTTTCTGCTGATCAACGGCGCGATCGGCCAGGCCCGTGTGATTCCTTCCGGCTCGATGGAAAATACCCTGCTCATCGGCGATCACCTGATCATGAGCCGCGTCGGCTACGACGCGGGAATCCCCTTTACCGGCTGGCATGTTCCGCTGTGGCGAAACCCGAAGCGCCAGCAAATCATCATCTTCAAACCGCCTTTCGATACCTCGCAGCCCGACTATGTGAAGCGCGCCATTGGTCTGCCCGGCGACGTGATTGACATTCATGACGGCGCGGTCTGGATCAACGGGCAAAGGCTGGTCGAGCCGTACACGCTCGGAAAAACGGAGCGGGTGGACCCCGGCGCCTATGCCGGCGCATTCAGCGGATTGCCGCAGGTGATGCCCTACAAGATTCCCGACAACTGCTATTTCGCGATGGGCGACAACCGGCAAAACTCCTTCGATTCGCGTTTCTGGGGCTGCGTACCGCGCAACGATATCATCGGAACTCCGGTGCTCATTTACATGTCCCTCAACGCGGGAACCGAGCCCTGGCAGCCCGGCAAGATCGGCGAAAGGTTCCTGGCCTACCTGAATGGGATTGTCCATCCGGGGACAGTGCGCTGGAGGCGGTTGTTCCACGTTTTCTAGCGGGCAAAGAAATTTGCAGGCCGCGGCGATTCCCGCCTTGCCGCGCCGCGATAAAACGTAAGGTTGCGCAATTCATGAGATATGCCGACGCAGGAGTGAACATCGCCGTCGCGGACGAGGCCAAGGGCCGCATCCGCCATCTGGCCACGCGCACGTTCACCAACGGCGTGCTCGGAGGAATCGGCAGCTTCGGCGCGCTCTTTGCGCTGGACGTAAGGAAGTTCAAGGAACCGATCCTGGTCTCGAGCGCCGACGGCGTCGGCACCAAGCTGAAAGTCGCCATCATGATGAACATTCATTCGACCGTCGGCGGCGATCTGGTGAACCACTGCGTAAACGACATCCTGGTGCAAGGCGCGGAGCCGCTGTTCTTTCTGGACTATCTGGCGCTCGGAAAAATGGAACCGCGCATGGTGGAGCAGCTGGTGGACGGCATGAGCCGGGCTTGCCGCAAAGCGGGTTGCGCGCTGATTGGCGGCGAGACGGCGGAGATGCCGGGATTTTACGCGGCGGGCGACTACGATCTGGCCGGGTTCATTGTCGGCGCAGTCGAGAAGAGGAATCTGCTCACCGGCCGCAATGTGAAGCCGGGCGACACGCTGCTGGCTTTGCCTTCCGCAGGACTGCATACCAACGGGTATTCGCTGGCGCGCAAGCTGGTGTTCGAAGTGGCCAAGCTGAAGCCCGAAGCCTACGTGGCGGAAGTCGGCAACAAGATCGGGGCTGAATTGCTGAAGCCGCATCTCTGCTACGCACCCGCGCTGCGCACGATTCTCTCAAACGGCTGGGTTTCGGCCCTTGCCCATATCACCGGCGGCGGAATTCCGGGCAACTTGCCGCGCGTATTGCCGGCCGGCGTGAAGGCGGTGGTCGATCTGGCGTCCTGGCCGGTGCTGCCGATCTTCAAGTATCTGGCCAAGGTCGGAAAGATGGATTCGGACGCGCTGCTTGAATCGTTCAACCTCGGCGTGGGTATGATTCTGGTGGTGCCGTCGGCGCACGTAAAGAAAGTGGAAGCCGACCTAAAGCGGCGGCGCGAAAAATTCTTCCAGATCGGGCGCATCGAGCGCGGCGACACGGCAAAAGCCCGCGTGGTGTACTCGGGAGCGCTCAACCTCGGCTGATCACCCCTCCACCTGGACCGCAGCAGAATCAGAATGCACAGGAAGACCCAGGCCTGAGGCCTGGTCCGAAGCGGTTTAGCCTGCTGTGAGCTTCGCGCCAGCAGCGGCCATCCCTTTTTTCTGCGGAAAGGCTCGAAGCGGCTCGCCCAGGGCCTCTGCTCGCCACAATGGCGGTCAGAAGACCGCCGACCGCGGGCCTCAGGGATGCGGGGGCATTTGGGTGAAGCCGCGCGTTGCGAAAATGGCGGAGAAGGCGATGAACGAGTTGTAGCCCAAATGGAGGAAATAGCTGGCATAGACCGACCCGACGCGGGCGCGGGCCCAGGTGAAGACGACGCCGACGGTTGAAAGCACGGCGACGAGGGCCCAGGTCCAGCCGAGCTGCGCGCCATGCAGAAAGCCGAACAGTAAGCCGGTAACAACAATCCCGAGGCGGGTGCCGGTCCGGACGGCGGCCGCGGGACCGGCACCGTAGATTTTGGCGATGCGCGCCCCGGTGGAGGCAAAAAGCGGGTAGAGATAGCCCCGGAAGACCGTTTCTTCGACCAGTGGGGCCACGAAAACGGCCATAGCCATCAGCAGCAGGGCGCCGGTGCGGCTCCTGAAGAGATCCTGAATGGGCAGATTCTCCGGAGTCTTGATCTTGGTGCTCAGCAGGGCCACACCGATGGCGAGCGCGGCCCCGCCGCCAATGTAAGGCCAGGGAGAAGACGGCGCGTCCGGATTGGTGGTGCCGAGTTTCTTCCAACCGAGCGTCGGCCAGAACGGCCGGCTCTCGAGGACCGCGAGGGAGATGTAGAGAAAAAGAAAGATGAGCAGGAACCAGAGAACGTTCGAGCCGATCGCGACGTCGGGGCGGTTCAAAAAGAGCTGCTCGATTTCCTTCTGGCTGAGATGGCGTTCCGCGGCGAAGTAAATGATCAGGCCGACTTGGATCAGGAGAATGCTGCCAAAAGCGAACAAACCGAAGAACAGCAAGTGCAGCCAGGACCAGGAGATGCGGAGATCTTCGGGCAGAAATTCATTCGCCGCTCGAGGAGCGGTTTCCGTGAACTCGACCGCGATCGGCTCGCCCGCAGGCGCGGATTCCAGAGGATGGACAACGATGCGCGAAGAAAGGTCATCGAGCGATTCTTCGCGCGGGGTTTCGCGCGATGGACCGGGAGCCGTGGGATCCGGTGGCGGTTCGGAGGGGTTCTCGTCGAAGAAAATCATTTGTGGCGAGCGGCCGCCCTCTTTTTGGATGGGGTGCGCGGCCACCCTGACAAGAGAGCTGCGGCGACGAGTGGAAGCATGATTTCGTGGTGACCGGTAATGGCGTACCCCTTGGCAGCCGAAGCGCGGCCTTTTCCTACTGCCGTGGGACGCCTCACTACATTCTGCAATGGACGGTAGTGCTGGATAAAGTCGAAGTTTGCCGTGGTGATGGATTCAAGCGGCACGCCGAGGTTGCGCACGACGGATACGGCTTTCAAGAAGACCTCCGGCAAGAGCACCGCGGAGCCCCAGTTGAGATAGACGCCGCCCGGGTGCATTCGCTTCACAAGCGAACAGAACAGGCGGAAGTCGTGATGCGAGGCGGCGCCGAGCGCTGCTCCGTCCGCGGCGGGGTGCATGTGGGGGATGTCGGTGCCGATGGCCAGATGGATGGTCACGGGAATTTTCCGCTGGTAGGCGTTTAAAAGCACGCTCGCTTGCGCGTGGCGCGGATCGAGCCGGCGCGAGGCGAGGAATTTTCCCGCGGCCTCGCCGTAGCCGATGCCGGTGAAAGCCGCGGTGCTCGCGATCTGGTTGAGATAGAGGCCAGTTTCGGTGGCCATGCCGAATTTGCCTTGGCCCAGGCCGGCTTCGACCTCTTCCGAAGTTTGCCCGCAGAGCGCGACCTCGAAATCGTGGACCAAGCCGGCGCCGTTAAGGGCGATGCCGGTGACGAAACCGCGGCGCATCAACTGGCCCAAGATCGGGCCGAGACCGGTCTTGATGACATGGCCGCCGAGACCCCAGAGTAGTGCCCGGCGGGCGCGTTTCGCGGCGTGGATGGCGGCCAGAAGCGCGCGGAGATCTTGCGCGGCGAGAATTTTGGGAAGGGTATCGAGCCATCTTGCCGGCGAGCGGTTGGCGGCCGGCGGACGGGCGAAGTCGGCGACCGAGACTTTGCTTTTGCGCGAAGCGAGCGGATAGGTGGCGATTTCGCCTAGGTTGAGAGGACCGGTGGCGTAGATTGTGGGCATTCTCGAATGCTTCACTGTAGCGGGGCAGGTCAATTTAGGCAAGAAACGGGCACGGCGGAAAAAGAGAGCAGGTCGGAACTCCCGCTCCCGATCGAACCCGCACATCGACATTCAGCACAGGAAGCGGCCGGTCGGGATGACGCCGCCGAGAGAAATGATAAGCGGGATGTCGGCCAGGCAGGAGATGACGATGCCGCCCGCGCGCCACAGACGGTCGGTTTTGCCGGTGCCGAAAAGGAATTGGGAGATCGACGGCGACAGGAGAAGGGCGGCCATGATGCTCCATTCAAGCCAACGCACGGGAACGTAGACGGAAAGATACGTCACGGCGTTCGAGGCTGGGCCGCCGTAGCCCAGCTGCGAGAGCATGGCGGAACTCAGGAGATAGATGACCACGCCAAAGATGAGTCCCAGAAAGAGTCTCAACAGGCCGAGAAAAAAGGCCCGGGCGATCGAGGCTTTCGTCCCGCTGCGCAATACGCGAAGGCCCAGGTACATCCAGCCGATATAGGCGAGAAACTTGGTCAGGAAGTAGAGCAGAGCGGGCATGGGCCGGACCTCCCTGGGGAAAATTGTATGACCACCCGCTGGAAGCAGGAGCGCCTTCGGTCCCGCCGCGGGGCTAGCCGCGAGCCTTGTGCTGGTTCCCGTCGCCGTTCGCGAAGTGCAGCACGCGGGCAAGAGCCTGCCCGGTGTAGGACTTCTTGTTGCGGGCGACAAGTTCCGGAGGGCCCTGCGCGACGATGCGGCCGCCGCCTTCGCCGCCTTCCGGTCCTAGGTCAATGATCCAGTCGGCTTGTTTGATGACGTCCAGATGATGCTCGATGATGAGGACGGAATTGCCGAGCGAGACCAGGCGCTGCAGGACGTCGAGCAGTTTGCGCACATCGTCAAAATGCAGGCCGGTGGTCGGTTCATCGAGAATGTAGAGGGTGCGGCCGGTCTGGCGCTTGGAAAGCTCGCGGGCCAGCTTGATGCGCTGGGCTTCGCCGCCCGAGAGCGTGGTGGCGGACTGGCCGAGCTGGACGTAGCCCAGGCCGACCTCGACGATGGTGGCAAGCTTTTGCTGAATTTGCGGAATGTTTTCTAGCAGCTTGAGCGCGTCCGTCGCCTGCATGTTGAGAACGTCGCTGATGGCATGACCTTTGAAGCGCACCGCGAGGGTTTCCGAGTTGTAGCGGCGGCCGCGGCAGACCTCGCAGGTGACATACACGTCGGGAAGGAAATTCATCTCGATGCGGCGCTGCCCGTCGCCCTGGCAGGCTTCGCAGCGTCCCCCTTTGACATTGAAGCTGAAACGGCCGGGCTTGTAGCCGCGCTCGCGCGATTCGGGCAGCATGGCGAAGAGCTCGCGGATGGGAGCGAAAACGCCGGAATAGGTGGCGGGATTCGAACGGGGAGTGCGGCCGATGGGCGCTTGATCGATTTCGATAATTTTGTCGACGTTGTCGGCACCCATAAGCTGCTTGTACGCGCCCGGGGCTTCCTGCGAGCGATAGAGCTTTTGCGCGAGGGCGCGATACAGGATGTCGTTGATCAGCGTGGATTTGCCCGAACCCGACACGCCGGTCACCACCGTGAGCAGGCCGAGCGGAATGGCGACGTCCACATCCTTCAGGTTGTTGGCGGAAGCGCCGGTGATCTGGATGGTTTTGCCGTTGGGGCTGCGGCGGGAGGCGGGAACATCGATTCTTGCGGAGCCCGAAAGATATTGTCCGGTTAAGGATTGGGCGGCGGCGGCGATTTCCGCCGGCTTGCCTTGCGCCACGAGATAGCCGCCGGCGTCGCCGGCGCCGGGGCCCAGGTCCACCACGAAGTCCGCGCGGCGAATGGTATCTTCGTCGTGCTCGACCACCAGCACCGTGTTGCCGAGATTGCGGAGCTGTTCGAGCGACCCGAGGAGTCGTTCGTTGTCGCGCGCGTGCAGACCGATGGACGGTTCGTCCAAAACGTAGAGCACACCGCGCAGCCGCGAGCCGATCTGCGTCGCCAGACGGATGCGCTGCGCTTCCCCTCCCGAGAGGGTTGTGGCGGATCGCGACAGGCTGAGGTAGCCGAGCCCGACCGCCAGAAGAAAATCAATGCGCTCGGCGACTTCACCCAACGGGCGCGCGGCGATCTCTTTCTGGCGCGGCGTAAGCTCGGAAACGATCTTGTCGACGGCCGGGCGCGCCGCAGAAAGCGCAAGTTCGGTGAAATCGGCGATGGACGAGCCCGCGAGTTTCACCGCCAGCGATTCCGGACGCAGGCGTTTGCCGCGGCAGACATTGCACAGCGTGGCGGACATGTACTGCGTCATCCACTCGCGGTAGGAATCGGAGCCCGATTCCTCGAAGTTGCGGTCGAGGAACTTCAGGAGCCCCTGGAAGCGGAAACCCTTGTCGGGCTTGCCTTTGCTTTTGGGCGTATCGCCGTCCGCTTTGTTGCCGGGCGCACTGATGGGCGGATAACCGTAGAGGATCAGGTTCTGTGTCTTGACGGGAAGTTTTTCAAACGGCGTATCGAGGTCGAAGCCGTGCGCGTAAGCGGCGAGTTCGAGAGTGCGCTTTAGAATCGCCGAACCCGAGCCGGGGCCCAGGCCGCCATCAAAAAGCGGCCGCGTCCAGTCGGTGATGACTCGGGCCGGATCGAAATCGTATTTCGAGCCCAAGCCATTGCAGGCCGGGCAGGCCCCGTAGGGCGAGTTGAAGCTGAAGGACCGCGGCTCGAGTTGCGGAACGCTGACGCCGCAGTCGGGGCAGGCCAGCTTTTCGGAAAAGGTAAATTCTTGGCCGCCAACCACCGCCACCGTCACCAGCCCCGAAGCAAGTTTGAGCGATGTAGCGATCGATTGTTCGAGACGCGAAGCGACGCCTTGCTTGACGAGCAGGCGATCGACGACGACTTCGATGGTGTGATTTTTGCGCTTATCGAGCTGTGGAGGGTCGTCGAGCGGAAACAGTTCACCGTTTACGCGCACGCGGACATAGCCATCCTGGGCAAGCTTCTCCATTTCCTTGCGGTAAGCACCCTTGCGGCCGCGCACGATCGGCGCAAGGATCATCACCCGGTCATCGGGCTTGGCGAGTTCGCCGCCGAGAATGGCCTGGACGATGGCTTCGCTCGACTGGCGCTTGATGGGCTTTCCGCAATGGGGGCAATGCGGCACGCCGACCGAAGCATAGACGACGCGCAGATAGTCGTAGATTTCGGTGATGGTGCCGACTGTCGAGCGCGGGGAACGCGTGGTGGTTTTCTGCTCGATGGCGATGGAGGGCGAGAGACCTTCGATAACGTCCACTTCAGGCCGTTCCATCTGGTCCAGAAACTGCCGGGCGTAGGCGGAAAGGGATTCGACATAGCGGCGCTGGCCCTCGGCGTAGATGGTGTCGAAGGCCAGGGAAGATTTTCCCGAACCGGACAGACCGGTGATCACCGTCAGCGTGTTGCGCGGTATTTCAAGACTGATGTTCTTGAGGTTGTGCTGGCGAGCTCCGCGAACAACGAGTTTGGTCAGGCCCATAGCGCGAAGGCTCCCTCCGCAGGAGCCTGCCTGCCCTGGAGCAGGCTTTGCCCGCCGTAAGGCGAGCCCTGGCACCCAGTAACGACACGGAGGCCAGAATAACTCTTAACCTTAGCAGTCTCCCACTAAGAGGGTCAAGAAATGCGGGAGATGGGCAGTACAGTCCTTGGGGCGCCCCTACCGGGGGTGGGGGCGAACATGGACCTGTCAATTTATGAAGTTGGCCGCCTACAGGGAATTGCTGACGCGTAATTTCGCGCGGGGGTACCGAATTTTTACAGGGTTTCAAGGCAGGAACGGTCTAAAATAAAAGGAGTTAGGAATGGCGAGCAGGTTGCACTCCTCTGGAGGCGTGGGAGGAGTTAGCCGAGGATCCCTTTAGGGGATTGAGGGCTGGGCCGGCTGACTTCTCCCCTTCTTCGTTTCAGGTTTGTAAGCACTTCTGCCGACGGTGTCCCGGACACCTCCGGAAACACCAACCTTCCACACCCCGAACTACCGAACACGGCAGAGGTGTGTCCAAATAGCAAAACGGAAAGCGCGGAAAATCAGGCCGAGAGAGGAGCCCCAGGTTGCGGCTCGAGCTTGCGGACCGGAGCAAGCTGGCTGCGGCTCGGCTCCGCATGGCGCGTGGTGTAGTCAGCCAGCGTAAGGACCAGCATGATGGCCAGCCAGAAAAAGCCGGAAGCGATGATGAGCTTGGTGCGGCGCGCGCTGTATTTGCCGTGCATAAAGAAGAGAATCACCAGCGTCATTTTGGTGACTGCGATGGTGAGGGCCAGAACAATGTTCCAGCGGCCCAGATCAATCTTCGCCGCGTAGACCGTGGCCCCGGTACCAATCAGCAGCACGATCAAAATGGTCAGATAAATTTTGGGCGAGACGATATGTTCTTGGTGTTCGGACACGCTCTTCCTCGCTAGAGATGCTCAGGCCAAGTGGCGGTTAATCAGATACAGCAACGGGAACAGAAAAATCCACACGATATCGACGAAGTGCCAGTATAAGCCGATGTTTTCCACCGGCGTGTTGTAGTTGGCGTCAAACCGGCCTTTGAACCCCTCAAAAATGAGCCATAACAACAGCCCTGCCCCGATGACCATGTGCAAGGCGTGCAAGCCGGTCATGCCGAAGTACAGCGAAAAGTAAAGCTGAGCATGCGCGTTAAGGGCGACCGTGGCCTCTTCTTCAGACATCCGAGGAGCCTTCTCCGCTTCGATGCCCTCGCGAATTTCCTTCTGCTCGTCGGCGAACTCCTTGTCGCCCAGGCCGCAGGCAACCTGGTTGCGAGAGCAATAGGTGACGTCGAAGTTGTGGCCGGGAATCAGATGATGGTCGAACTTCTGCTTGTACTCGACGACCTTAATGCCCAAAAAGGCCGAACCCAGAAGAAGGGTGGCGATAAGCCAGGCCGGAACTGCTTTCCTGCGGCTGGTCTGGGCCGACCAAACCGACATGGCCATCGTAAAGCTGCTGGCGATAAGGACGATGGTATTGAAGAAACCGAGATTCAGGTCCAGCATGTTGCCGCCGACGCCAAAAGCCGTCGGAAACGCGTGACGGTTGACGGTGTAGGCGAGAAACAAGCCTCCGAAGAACAAGATTTCGGTGATCAGAAAGACCCACATGCCCAGCGTGGCGGATTCTTTCTGCTGCTCCAGCGTCTGAAATTGTCCGTACAGCTCTCCGGTGCGATGCACGCGGTGCTCCTGTTCTCAACAAGGCCGGGGCCTGAAGCCCCTGCTCGCAAAGCAACTCACAATCGAACTTCAGTCGTCGCCGTGCGCGGGCACGGGCTTTTTGGAAACCGCGCCCAGCAACCCCAGCTCCGGCCGATGCAGAAAGTCGTAAGGCTCCCAACCCACAACCGGCGTCTCGCGGAAGTTCTCCGTGAGCGGCGGCGAATCGGTCGTCCACTCGAGACCCGTCGAGGGCCACGGATTCTTGCCGGCGACCTTGCCGTAGCGCATGGACCAGGCCAGATAGATCATGGGCAGCAAATAGCCCAGCGCCAAGATCGAAGCGCCCGCCGTGGACATCACGTTGAGCACCTGGTACTCGGGCGGATAGTTGTGATAGCGCCGCGGCATGCCGAGGTAGCCGAGAATGAACTGCGGGAAGAAGGTCAGGTTGAATCCGACAAACAGCGTGATGGCCGCAATGCGCGCCAGATACTCCGGATAGAGACGGCCGGTAATCTTTGGCCACCAGAAGTGGATGCCGCCGAGATAGCCCATGATCGCGCCGCCCACCATGATGTAGTGGAAGTGGGCGATCACAAAGTAGGTGTCGTGCAGGTGGATGTCCAGGCCCAGGCAGGCCAGGAACAGACCGGTCAAGCCGCCGATGGTGAACAGGCCGATGAAGCCCAAGCCATAGAGCATCGGCGTGTCGAACGAGATGGAACCTTTATATAAGGTCGAAGTCCAGTTGAAGACCTTCACCGCCGAGGGCACGGCGACCAGGAAGGTGAGGAACGAGAAGGCCAGCGCGGAATAGGTCGATTGCCCCGTGAGGAACATGTGGTGCGCCCAGACGATGAAGCCGATGACCGCGATGCCGATACTCGAGGCGGCGATGAAGTCGTAGCCGAAAATCGGTTTGCGGGCGAAGGTTGGAATGATTTCGGAGATCACGCCCATGGCCGGGAGAATCATGATGTACACGGCGGGGTGGGAATAAAACCAGAACAGGTGCTGGAACAGGATGGGATCGCCGCCGTAGGCCGGATTGAAGAAGCCCAGGTGGAACATTCTCTCGAGGCCGGCGAGCAGCAGGGTGATGGCGATCACCGGCGTACCGAGGATGAAGATAAGGCTGGTGGCATAGTGCGCCCAGACAAACAGGGGCAGCCGGAACCAGGTCATGCCCGGCGCACGCATGGTGTGCACGGTGATGATGAAGTTGAGTCCGGTGAGGATCGAAGAAAATCCGTTGATGAAGATGCCGATGACGGCCGGCGTGACCGCGGAATTCGAGTAGATGCTGCTCAGGGGCGTGTAGAACGTCCAGCCGGTGTCCAGGCCGCCGGTCGCGAACGAATAGAGAACAAGCGCGCCGCCCACCAGATAGATGTACCAGCTCAGAAGATTGATCTTCGGGAACGCCAGGTCCTTGGCTCCGATCATGATCGGAATCAGGAAGTTTCCGAGTACGGCCGGAATGGACGGAATAAGGAAAAAGAAAATCATGGCCACGCCGTGCATGGTGAAGAGTTTGTTGTAGGTTTCAGGCGTGACCAGGTAGCCGCTTGGCGTCAGCAGGTGAATGCGGATCAGCGAAGCGAAAATGCCGCCGACAAAAAAGAAGAAGGTGACCGAAATGAGGTACAGAATGGCGATGCGCTTGTGGTCCGTGGTCAGGAGCCAGGAACGGATGCCATAGGTCGCATTCAGATAGTGCTCTTTCGGCAGCTGCTGCTCAGCGGCAGGCTGCGGCGAGAGCGGTGGTTGTTGACTGCTGCTCATGCTATTTCTTCCCCGTTGCCGATTCGGCGGCGCCGGGTTTCCCCGGAGGCGCCTGATCTTTCAGCGACTTGATATACGCGGTCAGGGCCGCGATCTGGTCTTCCGTCACTTGTCCCTGAAAACTGGGCATCACTGGCTGGTACCCGGCAACGATCTTGGCGTTCGGCTCCAGGATGGATTCGCGAAGATAGCTGTCGTCGGCCAGCACCGTCGAGCCGTCCGCCAATTTCACATGCGAGCCGTACAAGCCGTTGTAAGAAGGCCCGCGGCCTTTGCCATCCGGCTGGTGGCAAGTGGCGCAGGCAAGATCGCTATAGAGCTTCTGACCCACCGCGACCGGATCTTCCGAACCCGTGGTCCGGGAGAGCCATTTCGCGTAGTCGTCCTGCTCCATGACCGTCACCCAGCCGCCCATCACCGCGTGGTTGGTGCCGCAGTACTGCGAGCAGAAGAAATGATACCGGCCGGGCTTGTTGGGCCTGAACCACATGGTGTTGTAGTGGCCCGGCACCACGTCCATCTTCACGCGGAAGGCGGGCACGGAAAAATCGTGAATCACGTCTTCGCTGGCCATGATCAGGCGCACGTTGCGGTTCACGGGAACGTGGAGCTCGTTGATCTCCCTGCGGCCGTCGGGTTGCTGCAGCTTCCACATCCACTGTTTGCCGATGACGGTGATATCGAGCGTGTCGTTCGGGGTGTGGCGGTAATCCACATAGATCGCCGCGCCCCAGCCGAACATGGCCATCAGCAGGAAGAACGGCAGCACGATCCAGGCAATTTCAAGCCGCATGTCGCCGTGAATCGGCACGCCCAACTCATCCGGGCGCTTGCGCTGGTACCGGAAGAAGAAGTAGATCACCGCGGCGCAGATCACCACCGCAAAAAACGCGCAGACCGCGATCATGAACAGCACCAGGCCGTCCACCTGGGGAGCAAAGTTCGAGGCTTGCTCCGGATACAATGGCAGTTCAGACTGCACGGTTCAGGGTGCTCCTTGCTGGATCAAATTCGTGCGGCGCGGGGCTGCGGCGGCGCAGGAATAAAATGACGAACGCCAGCCCGGCGACGGTCAAAACCGCTCCTACCCGCATGATTCCGATGATGGTGGCGCTGTAACGCGCCGCCGAAGGGTCGTACTGGAAGCAGTAGAGCAGCACCTTGTCGACCGGGGTGCCGATCCTCCCCTCAGAAGCGTCCACCAGACCCAGGCGAAGATCGCGCCCCGGAAATTCCACGCCGTAGAAGTAGCGCGAGATGCGGCCATCGGGCGTCAGCAGCAGAATGCCGCTGCCATGCGCGAACAAATTGTTCTTCTGGTCAAAACGAAAATGAAAATTGGCCGCGTTGGTTACCGCGGCAATCGATTCCTCGGAGCCGGTCAGGAAGTGCCAGCCCGACGCCGTCTCCGGCCGGCGGAAGTGTTCGATGGCCGTTTTCTTTTTCGCCGCGGCCATCTGCGCCGTGTCGCGGCCATCGAAGCTTATGAATACCACCTGGTAGTCCCGGCCGGGGTTGAAAGAGAGCATGCGCAGGCTGCCGACCACGCCCTGCTCGAGCTGCGTGCACAGCATCGGACAGCCGTAATAGACAAATGCCAGCAGCACCGGCTTTTTCCCGTGCAGATAGCTGCCGAGCGTGACGCTGGCTCCGTTTTCGTCGCTGAAGGGCGTATCGAGCGGCATCTGTGCGTTCAATTCCGGCCGGAACGTGACGTTTTGCAGAATGGCCGGCATACCTGTTGACGCTTGGCCCGCGTTGTCGGGAAGAGCCTGTGCATCTCCCTGCGCCACCGCGACAAGCAGGATGCCAAGCGTCAGAATGTTGCGCAGCTTTCTCATGCCTATTGCTTTTTCTCCGCTACCGCCGGCGCCGCGGGAACCGCGCCCTTTTCGGCGATGATCTTCATCGCATCGGCCACCGGTATTTGCGCAATGCCTTTTTCTTTGTCGACCCAGGCCAAGGTTTCATTGGCCCTGGTGTCGGCCGCCATCTTGTCGCGCATGTCCTGCTGCGGGTCATTGGTACTGCCCGGCACGCCCTGCAGCCGCGGCTGCGGCGGCAGTTGCTGCTCATCGCGCTGCTGCTGGGTCATGGCCGCGCGCACCGCGGGCATGGGCGTATCCTGCTCGGCCACATACTTGGTCAGCACGCTCAGGATGGGCACGCAAATCACCAGCGCAATGAGGATGGTGATCGCGAGGTACACCAGGTAGCGGGCGATCGTTCCGATATCGATGTCGCGCGGCTCGAAGGTGACGTCGGAGTTCACCGGCGCGCCGTTCGCGTCGTGGCCGGGTTTTTCTTTAGTGCTCATGATCCGCGATGGCCTCCGCGAGTTTCGGCTCGCCCAGCGGCAGCAACGGCTGCTGCTTCAGCTGGCGGGCGAAAAACCACAGCCAGATTCCGCCCAAGCCCAAAATGGTGGCCAAATCCGCCAGCGCGAAATTCCTGAGCGACGGCAGGGCCCCGGAAGTGAATTCCGGACGCGTCAGCCAGTACAGGTCCAGGCAGCGCATGGCGATGAGCCACATGGCAATTTTGGGCAACAACGATTTGTTGCGTTTCAGATCGCGCGAGAGCAGCGCAAAGAACGGAACAAAGAAGTGCAGCACCAGCACCATGACCGCGACCACGCCCCAGCCGCCGTAGAGTCGCGACCGGTAGAAACTGATCTCTTCCGGCTGGTTGCCGGACCAGATGATGAGCAGCTGCGAAAATCCGAAGTACGCCCACAGCATGTTGAAGGCAAAGAGCAGCTTGCCGAGGTCATGCAGATGGCGCTTTTGGATCAGGTGCGAAAAAGGTTCGGCGTACGAGCACATAATGACCACGATGATCATCAGCGACATCGCGGAAATGGCTTGGCCGGCCACGAACAGGAAGCCGTAAATGGTCGAAGCCCAGTGCGGGGAAAGCGACATCGCCCAGTCAACCGCGGCAAAGGTCATGCCGAATACGTAAAGAAGGATGCCCGGACCCGCCCAGAACTTGAGCCGCGCGCGCAACGCCCGGTCGTCGCCGTTCACATCCTGTTCGCGGGACATCTTGTTGAAAAGCCACATCAAGCCGACCCAAACCACGAAGTAGATGACCGCGCGCATCAGAAAGCCGTTTTTCGTCAGATACCATTGCTGCAGGCCGGAAAGAGCGCCTTCCTGGCCGGGCGGCGGCGGGTTGAGCCAGCCGATCCGGGTCACGCCGTCGACGTCGTGCGCGGTGTAAAGGCTTTTCATTCCCGGAATCAACGGGAGGAACAGTACCGGCAGCAGGTACAGCACGCGCGAAGCCGCTTCAAGCGGCCGCCGAATGACAATGCCCCACTGACCGCCAGTCAGGTGCTGCAGCATCAGCAGCCCCAGCGAACCCAGAGACCAGCCCAGCACAAAGAGAAACGCCACCAGGTAGGCGCGATAGAAGGCGGTGGAATCGATGAAGTAGCCGACGATGGAGAGGCCTACGCCCAGAACGCCCACCACCAGCGCGCGCTGCTCGAGACGCGCCACGCTCTCCGGCGCCTTGTATTCCTGCGCGGTCATTCCTTGGCTCCCCCCGCGGCTGCCGCGGCCCGGTCCAGTTCCTGCCGCACCTCGGCCGGCAAGTCGGCGACCTTCGCGTAGCGGCTCAACTGCAGTGCGCGAATGTAGGCGACAATGGCCCAGCGGTCGGCGGGCGTAATCCGCTCTGAATAGCTGTACATGGCGCCGAAACCGTTGGTCATCACGTCGTAGAAATAGCCGTTGGGCGCCTGCCGCAGCCGGTCGATGTGATAGCTCGGCGGATGCTTCATGCCGCGCATGGCGATCATGCCTTCGCCGTTGCCCTGCAACCCGTGGCACGGCGTGCAAAAGATCTTATAGCGGTCCTGGCCGCGCTCGAGCAGCTGCGCGTTCACCTTCACCGCGGGCGGAAAGCCCGCGAAATCCTTGGCCACGTTGTAAACATCGTTGTCGATGGCGCCGCGCGCTACGGTATTGTCAAGCATCGGGCGCGCCGACCGTCCATCCGCGAAAAAGTCGCTGGGCGATTCCGGACGGTTTTTCGGCTGATTGGCCATGTCCTGCCGGATCGCTTCTTCGCAGCCGGAAAGCGCCAGCGCGCAGAACGCCGCCCCGACCAGCACCGACGCGCTAATCCTCATCGCGCACCTCGGTGACGTGCTGGGCATGGATGCTCTGCAAGAAACGCGCCGTCTCTGCCAGATGGAATTTCGGATCGTGGGCCTCGATGCACAGAAAGAACTTGTCGTCCGAGGCCCGCTTGAACCTCGCCACATTGAACAGCGGATGATGCGGCTGCGGCAATTTGTTCATCGCCAGCATGCCAAAAACCGCGAAAAGCGAGGCCCCCAGCACGGTCAGCTCGAAGGTGACGGGAATGAATGCCGGCCAGCTGTTGAGCGGCCGTCCGCCAATGTTCATGGGATAGGACGAAGCGTTCACCCAAAGCTGGAAGAAGAAGCCCCCTAACCCTCCGCCCAGTCCGCCGACCAGCGTGACCAAGGGCACCATATCGTGTTTACGGCCGATACCCAGGGCTTGTGAAAGGCCTTCCACCGGAAAAGGCGCGTAGGCGTCAATATGGCGATAGCCCGCTTCGCGCACCTTGCGCGCGGCCGCCATCAAGTCCTTCGGCGAATCAAACTCGCCGAGCAACCCGTAGCACACGTTGGCGTGCGGCACGTTCATGGGTGGTCTTCCTCGGAGCCGTGCGCCACGAGCTCACGCATTTCGGCAATGGAAATTGCCGGCAAGGCGCGCACAAACAGGAAAAGCAGCGAGACGAACAGACCGATGGTTCCGGCGAACGTGCTGTAGTCCCAGAACGTCGCCTGATACCGTCCCCACGCGCTCGGCACGAAGTCGCGCGTCAGGCTGATGACCACGATCACGAAACGTTCGAGCCACATGCCCAGATTGATGACCAGCGACATGAAAAACAGCACCGCGACGTTGGTACGCACCTTCTGGATCCACAGCAGTTGCGGGGTCAGGATGTTGCACAAAATCAGCGCGTAGTAATACGGCGCATACGGACCGTGCAACCGCTGCTGCACCAGGAACACGTCGAACTTGTTGCCGCTGTAGAGCGACATGAAAAATTCGAAAAAGTACCCGTAGGCCACGATCAACCCGGTCGCCAGCATGACTTTGGCCATGTTCTCGAGATGCCGCATGGTGATGAAGTCTTCAAGGTCGTACGCCTTGCGCAGCGGAATCGCGATCGTCAGCACCATGGCAAAGCCCGAATAGATCGCGCCGGCGACGAAATAGGGCGGGAAAATCGTGGTATGCCATCCGGGAACAATGGCGATCGAGAAGTCGAAGCTCACCACGGTGTGAACGGAGAGCACCAAAGGCGTCGCCAGGCCGGCCAGCAGCAGGTAGGCCGACTGGTAGCGGTGCCAGTGGCGCGCCGAACCGCGCCAGCCCATGGCCAGCATCCCGTAGATGATCTGCGCGGCTTTATTCGTTGCGCGGTCGCGCAGCGTCGCCAGGTCCGGAATCAACCCCACAAACCAGAACAGCGCGGAAACCGTTCCGTAGGTGGACACCGCGAAAACGTCCCAGATGAGCGGGCTTCTGAACTGCGGCCAAATGCCCATGGTGCTGGGATAAGGGAACATGTAGTAGGCCATCCACGGGCGGCCGGTGTGGATCAGCGGGAAAATGCCGGCGCAAGCCACGGCAAACAGCGTCATGGCCTCGGCAAAGCGGTTAATCGAGGTGCGCCACTTCTGATTCAACAAGAACAAGATGGCGGAAATCAGGGTGCCGGCGTGGCCGATACCGATCCACCACACGAAGTTGACGATCGCGAAGCCCCAGCCGATCGGAATGTTGATGCCCCAGATTCCGACGCCCTTGGTGATCAGCCAGGCGATGGAAACGGTCATGAGCATCAGCAGAGTGAAAGCGACTGCGAATCCGGCGAACCAGCCGATGGAAACCGGCCGGGTCAGAACGATGGAAGAGATCTTGTCGGTAACCGAAGCGTAGTTGTGCCCGGGCTCGATAACGCGCGCCAGGCGGCGGATTTCAGGCGAGTTCAAGGTGGGGTCCTGAGCGCTCATCCTGGCTCTCCATGCTCTTTGGCTGGCGGTGCCAGATCGGGATGCGGATTGCGCACCGCGCCAAGATACGTGGTGCGCGGGCGCGCATTGAGCTCGCCCAGCAGGTTATAAGCGCGCGGATTCATCTTTGCACGTAATTTGGAGACCCGGCTGTCCGGATCGTTGGCATTGCCGAACACGATCGCTTCCGATGGGCAGGCCTGTCCGCAAGCGGTCACAATTTCGCCGTCGCGTAGCGGGCGGTTCTGCTTTTCCGCTTCGATACGCCCGTTGTTGATGCGCTGCACGCAGTAGGTGCACTTTTCCATCACGCCGCGGCTGCGAATCGTCACTTCCGGATTGCGCATCAGCTTGAGCGAAGGCGTCTCCCAATCCTGGAAGCGCAGGAAGTTGAAGCGCCGCACCTTGTACGGGCAGTTGTTCGAGCAGTAGCGCGTCCCGATGCAGCGGTTGTAGACCATGTCGTTCAGGCCTTCCTGGCTGTGCACCGTCGCGCCCACCGGGCAGACCAGCTCGCAAGGCGCGTTTTCGCACTGCTGGCAGGGCACCGGCTGGAAATAGGTCTTCGGATTAGAGAGCGCCGGATTCTCCTTGGGGTCGTCTTCCTGGGTCTTCAATTCGGTTTCGTAGTAGCGGTCAATGCGGATCCAGTGCATCTCGCGGCCGCGCATCACTTGATCTTTGCCGACCACCGCAATGTTGTTCTCGCTCTGGCAAGCCACCACGCAAGCGTTGCAGCCATTGCATTTCGTCAAATCAATGGCCATGGCCCATTTGTAGCCGCTGTAATAGCCCCGCTTCTCGAAGTCCTCGTAGAGCGTAAGATCCCGCGGCGGCGTCTCGTCGTGTTCACCAACAAAGTGGGGATTTTGTTTGAACTCCTCGAGGGTGGCCGTGCTCAGAATCTTGCGGCCTTCGACGTTGTGGTGATACTGCGTGCAGGCGATCGGATACTCGTCCTTGGTCGCGGTGACCGTGCCGCCGGTGGCCGTCCACAAGCCATCGGAAGCGCGCACCGCGTAGGCGTTAAATCCCTTGTTCGAACCGGCGAATCCGGCCTTCTTGCGGCCATAGCCGAGCGGCAGCACCACCACGCCATCGGCTTGTCCCGGCACCACCCAGGCCGCGGCGGTCACCTTGCTGTTCGACAAGGCGATATCCACGACCGCGGCGCGGATATTGCCGTGTTCGCCGCCGCGGGACATGATGCTGTGCGTCACACCCAACTTTTCCGCCGTGGCCGGACTCATCAGTGCAGCGTTGTCCCAGGTAATCTTGGTGACCGGTTTCGCGAGCTCCTGCAGCCAGCCGTTGTTCGCGAATCGCCCGTCGTAAATCGTCGGATCCGGCCGGAACAAGAACTCGGTCTCGGCCGTCGCTTTCGCCGCCGGCAGGCTGGCGAGGGTGGCTTTGGCGGAAGCGGCGACCGGCGGAAATGCCGAACCCGCGACAAATCCGTCGTTCAGGGACTTCCGCCAGAACCTGTCGAGATCCGCGCCGCCCGGCATCGCCTTCATGCGATCGCGCACCGCGTCATATGCGGTCGCGCCCGGCTTGTCGGAAAACGCCGCCAGCACCTCAAAGGCGGAGTGCGCTCGGTAGAGCGGCGCAATCAGCGGCTGCACCACGCTGTAGGTCCCGTCAAAAGCCCGGGCGTCGCCCCAGGTCTCGAGAAAGTGCGTTTCCGGGATGTGCCAGTGCGCGTATTCGCTGGTCTCGTCGTAGTGTGGCGACAAATGCACCAGCGTCGCCACTTTCTTCAATTTCGCGACAAAGTCCCAGTCGTGCGGCGCGTCGTAGACCGGATTCACGCCCAACACGAGCAGCAGATCGACCTTGCCGTGGGCCATGTCCGAACAGAGCTCGCCGAGCGACTCGCTATGGTTCACCGGATGTGCTTCCACGGGCTCTGTGTAATAGACGGTCGCACCGGCGTTTCCGAGCAGCTCATTCAGCAGGTGTGAAATCGCATGCACTTCGGCCGGCTGCTGCGCACCGGCCACGACCAAACCCGCGCCCTTGTGCTTCAGCAGGTCCGAAGCGACGGCGTTCAGGAACTTCTCGGCTCCCGCCGGAGCCGCGGCCGCGCCCCCCGGCCCGATCTTCGCGGCCAGGGCGCGGGCAAAGAGTTCGACGTCGTTGGCCTTGAGCGGCAAGCGGTTATCGGCGGTCGCACCCGTCACCGAAGGCGTCGGCTCGACCACGTACAGCCGGTTCATCTCGCCTTCCGGACCGGTCAGATGGCGCTTGCGGTAAAAGTCCCTCATGTAGCGGACATGCCCCGGCCCGCTCGCCAGGAAATCGGAATCGAGAGAAAGAATCACTTGCGCGCGGTCCAGCCGGTAGACCGGATTCAACACCCGTCCAAAGGCCAGCTTCGCGCCGTCCCGCGCACCATCACCCACCGCCGGCTCCCACTGGTGCCATTTTGCCTGCGGGTAGAGCTTCAGGAGCGCTTCGATCTGCGCCGCTACCTGAGGCGAGGTGATCGTGCCGGTCAAAATGCGGAAACCCGCGCCGCTCACGGCTTTTTGCGAAGTCGCCAGGCCCTGGGCGGTTCCTTTGAACTCCTCCCAGGTGCTCAGCGCTCCGATCTTGGTGGTGGTCTTGGCGCGGTCGGGGTCGTACAAATCGAGAATCGCCGCTTGCGCGAAGACGTCGGTCGCGCCGAGGCTCGCCGGATGGTCCGGATTGCCGTCGATCTTGGTCGGGCGTCCCTCGTGGCTTTCCACCAGCAGGCCCTGCGCATCGCCGGCAAACGGCATGACCGTCGCAAAATGCAGCGGCTTTCCGAGCACCAGCCCGTCGGGCTGCTTTACGTAGGGAACGATGTTCTGCTCCGGCGGCAATCCGCATCCGGCCATACCTGCTAGCGCCAGCGACGCACCCATCAATTTCAGGAAGTCGCGGCGATCGACCGATTCATCCCATTCGGCGGCTCCGCGCGGATATTCGCGCTCGAGCATGTCCTTAAAGTGGGGATCCGCCGCCAGCTCGTCGAGCGTGCGCCAATACCTCTTGCCCTGCCGGGCGCCGAGCTTTTGCCGCAGCGCCGCGAGATCCAGCGGATATTCCGACAGTTTCCGCTCTTCGGCCGTCGGCGGATGGTTATCAAGCCAGGGTTTTTGCTCGTGATCGCTCATACCGTCCACTAACGATGGCAGGTCGAGCAGCTGATCAGCTCGGCCGTGCTCCGGATATTGCGTTCCGCGTGATACTTCTTGCCCAATTCGGCCTGGTTTGCCCCTGGCGTCCAGGCCATGTCATAGACTTTGTCGAGCGGCCGCAGGGCTTTTTCGGGGTCGCGGTGGCAGTCAAGGCACCACTCCATCAGCAGCGAATTGGCCTGAAACAGCAGCGGCATCTGATCGACGCGCCCGTGGCAGGACGAACAGCCCACGCCCTTGTTCACGTGAATGCTGTGGTTGAAATAAACGTAGTCCGCAAGGCGATGCACTTTGACCCACGCAATCGAAGTGTCGGTGCGGTAGCTTTCCCGGACCGGCTCGAGATAGCCGGAATCGTTGAACAGGACGGAATGGCAGGTCATGCAGGTTTTGGTGGCCGGAACGCCCGCGGTCGCCGAAGTCTCCACGCCGGTGTGACAGTAGCGGCAGTCAATCCCGTCGTCGCCCACGTGGTGCTTGTGGCTGAACTGCACCGGCTGGCTCCGCGAAATATATTGCCGCGTAAAGTACGGCGATCTCGCCAAGCCGAGCACCGCCGTCAAAGCCAGTCCGACCAGAAAAATCCCCGAAAACAGACTGAACCTTGAGATGAAATTCGTGCTGCGGTGAAAAATCTGGGCCATGTTCAAGTTGCACTCTGGCGGGTCTCCGAGAAAGGAGCGGGCACCTAGGAGAAACCACCCTCAGTCATCACCGGACGAGCGCTTGCCCGGGTCGGATATGACGCGATAGTTTCCAACAAATCTTTTTGAATTGCAACACGCGCCGCCCGATGTCCGTTTGCGCAGCGGTTTGTTTCTTTCAAATCGTTTGCCGGTTCCGCAAGCTCCGCGCGGAACCGGTTCCGCGCAGTCATATCGTAGCACGATACTTCTCTAACGGCCCATCGCCCGGCGGTAGGGGAAAGGCGCCGCGCCGACTACCAGCCGGTCCGGTATTCGCGCTTGAGGAAGTCGTTCGCGGCGGCCGCGTTGGTTACGCGCATGTTTTCGCCGTCGTAGTTGATCTTTTTCCCGGCGCGCAGCGCCACCATGCCGAGCAGCATGACCTCGGTCAGCTTCGCCGCGTACTCAAACGGACACGAAGCTTCGGCTTTGCCTTTGGCCGCATCCACCCAATTGAGTTCGTGGTGCTGGCCGGGGATGCGCGGCAGCTTTTGCGCGGGCTTGCCGAAAGAATCGTTGAGGGACTTCGGCAGCAGCCGCGGGTTCAATCCGTAGGTTTCATGCAGCAGTTTTCCTTTGCTGCCGACCAGGAGCGCGCCGCCGCCTTTGTCCAGCTCTTCTTCGCCGAGCTCAGCCGGTTTTGGCGGCATCAGTCCGCCGTCGTACCAGGTCAGCTTCACCGCCGGCATGCTGCCCCGCGCGGGAAATTCGTAGAAGGTCATGGTGGCGTTCGGATAAGACGCTCCATTGAACGGCGTCGAGATGGTTTCAACCGTTGTCGGATAGCCGAGCTTCAGCGCCCACATGGAGTGATCGATCAGGTGCGCTCCCATGTCTCCGATCGGGCCCATTCCCCAGTCCGACCAGCCGCGCCAGTTGAACGGATGGTAGATGGGGTGGTAGTCGACCTTCGGTCCCACTCCGAGGAAAAGACCCCAGTTCAGCCTTTCCGGAACCGCATAACCGCTTCCGGCTTCGGCCGCCGCAAACCTTTTTTCCACTCCGTTCATGTTCCAGCGCAGGTCGTCCGCGGATTCGGTCAGAGCGGCCGGGCGCGGCACTCCCTGCGGCCAGAAACCGAGCGGCCGGTTGGTCCAGATGTGCACTTCGCGCACTTCCCCGATCGCTCCGGCCCACACGTACTCCACTGCCGTGCGCGCTTCATCCATCGAGTGGCCCTGATTTCCCATTTGCGTGGCGATTTTTTTCTCTCTGGCCAGCTTCGCCAGTTGCCGCGACTCCGCCACGCTCCACGTCAAAGGCTTCTGCACGTAGACGTGCTTGCCCATCTCGATCGCCGCGGCGGCGATCGGCGCGTGCATATGATCGGCGGTCGCGACCAGCACGGCTTCGATGTCTTTCTGCCGGTCGAGCATTTCGCGGTAGTCAACGTAGCGCTCGGCCTTCGGCAGATGCACGTCCTTGAGCCGCTGCATTCCGGCCAGGCGTGCTCTCGCTTCGTTGCGATCGAAGGGCCGCTGCGGCCGGCCGGGCGGCGGTTCGGGATCGGGCCCCTCCAAGCGCTTTTGCAGGTTTTCGATGTCCCTGCCCAGCCGTTCGAATCCTGCGTCCGCGTAGCCCCAGTCCACGTCGCACAGCGCCACGATGTTTTGGCTGGCCAGATTGACCAGGTTGGTGCGGCCCATGCCGCCGACGCCCACGCCGGCTATATTCAGCAAATCGCTGGGCGGCGTCATGCCGCGCCCCAGAACATGGCGTGGCACAATGGTGAACGCGGCGCCCGCCCTGGCCGCATCCTTTACAAACTCCCGCCGCGAAATGCTCTTCTTTTCATCCATGGCTCCCCCAGCGCTTTTCGCCGGCGCTCATTGGCGGACGACGAATTTTGGCAGCGTTCATTCTTATTGACACGGCCCGGCCGCGTCACCAAGAATCTTTCCGTCCATTTTCCGAAGCGAGCGACTGAATGTACATTCACATGTTTGCGTTTCGCTTGAAGCCCGGCGTAACCAAAGAGCAGAAGGACCGCATGATCCGGGAAATCAGCGCGCTAAAAGGACAGATCCCGGGCCTGCTTGAGACGCACGTCGGCGAGAACGACTCGCCGCGCGGCCAAGGCTTTGCCGTCGGCGGCGTAATGAAGTTTCCGGACCGGGCCACCATGGAAGCTTATAACGCCCATCCCGTACATCAGGCGCTGCTAGCATGGCTTCTGCCCTTGATCGACCCCATCGAAGTGGATTTCCCGGTCTAGCGCGCGGGACCCGTCCGAAGGTCTCTAGGTCAGGGTGCCAGGTGGCTGCCGCGGCTCACTCTGTCGTATTTCCACGTGACGCGCCGGCGCGGCTAAACGGCTGAATGACGGTGTTGACCAGGAAGGGATTGTCGAATGCCGTTGGTTCGCCGGGGCCTTTGCCTTTTACTGGCAGAAGGCGCGCGGAAAGCGGCTTTTTCCATTTCACCGCCAGGGTAGCTACGTCGGCGAGAATCATATCGAGCTGTTCGATGCTGACATCGCCGGGGAGCGGAATGGTGTCTAGCCCGGTGGCGCAGACCGAAGAATAGGAGAGCAAGCCTTCGAGCGAGACCCGTCCCTCGGCCCAGCGCTCGGCGAGGCGCGAATCCTCCAAAATCGGCAGCATCAAGCCGTTGTAGCCCGTCTGCCTCACGTCGACCGCTTTGAGGGCGGCGGTAATGGCGCCGGACGCGGTGAGCGTCCCGGCGGAGCCAAAAGGCTGCTGGATCAATTCTTCGATTGCCGCGCCGATCGACACATCCTTCAGCGGCGCGGGCGACAGGTCGATTCCCAGGTAGCGCCAGCCGGTTTCGAAGTCCACGCGCTCGGCGTGGCGTTCGATTTCCGTCGCCTGCTCGCCGAGCAGGTCGGTCAATTTGCGCTTTGCGCTTTCGATGTCCGGCGCGTCTTTGAAAGCCGCCTGCACCAGGTTCGCGGATTCCAGACCGATGGCGAACTGATGGCCAAAGCCGTTGTGATAGGCGGCGGTGAAGAAGGGCGAATAGGGCGGGACCATGGCGATGGCGCCCAAATTGAAATTGCCCTGGCTGTGTTCGGTTTCCTCTGCCAGTTTCTTGACGGCGCGGGCGGCGGCGCCGATCGCTTTCCAACGGACGCCGTCATCGCCGGCAATGACGATGCTGCCGCAGATGTGTTTCGTCGCGGCAACAATCTTCGCGAGGAGATCGGCTTCGGATTCGGGATCATTTGCGCCGAGCATCGCCGGACCGATAGCCGCGGCAAATTTTTCCTTCTCGGCCAGCCGGTCGTATTTCTGGAAAAACGCTACGGCCTGCTGCGCGGACATGCCCTTGGTGTATTCGGGAAAGGGCTGGGTGGCGATGCGCAGCGTCTCCACTTCATAGCCGCGCGATTCGAAGGTGGTTTTGGCGCGGCGCAGCATCTCGAGCGTCTCTGTGACCTGCTGCTCGTATTGCGCGGGATCAAGGTTGATGAACGCCGTGACCGCGCGGATCTTGGGTTTTACGGCGGCAGGGGCGGCTTTTGCCGGCGGAGTTCCCTGCTGCGCCCCGGCATGGCACGAGAAAATCAAGAGAGCCGAAAACGATAGGATCAAAGCGCGGCGAAAAGTCGGCATGAAACGCTCCGAAAAAGTTATCTGAACAAGAAAGGCACAGCATACAAGATTCGCGCGAGGCCGGCCGGGTTGTTTCGCGCGGCCCCGCCGGCCTCGGGCTCCGAGGCTCTCCTCACGGTTCAATGGAAACGACGGTGACCGATTTTGACTCCAGGTTGAGAGTAAGCTTGCCACCCTCGACCTGGGCCCGGAAAGGTTTCGGAGCCACGGTATCGGGCGCGGCGAAGGTATTGACGCTGTCCACTTTTGCCGCCGTCAGCGTCTCTCCGGTCGCCGACTTGGCGTTCAGGCCCGCCAGGCTCAGCTCGATTTGCGCGCGCTGGTTGGGATCAACGTTGGTGATCGCCAGCCACAGCTTGCCGCCAGTGTCTTTCGCCGCGATGGCGTCGACGCGAGGCAGTTCGAGGTCGCCGTGCGCATAACTGCCGGCATCGAAAGACACGGGAACAAAAGTCGCGTCCTGAAACGGCACATACATTTTAAAAACGTGATAGGTCGGCGTCAGGACCATCTTTTCCCGGTCGGTGATGATCATCGCTTCTAGCACGTTGATCATCTGCGCGATGTTGGCCATGCGCACGCGGTCGGCGTGGCGCGCGAAAATATTCAGGTTGAGCGCGGCCAGAACGGCGTCGCGCAGGCTGTTCTGCTGTACCAGAAAGCCGGGATTGCTGCCGGGCAGGGGAGCGTACCATCCGCCCCATTCGTCGACGACCAGCGCGACTTTTCTTTGCGGATCGTATTTGTCCATGATGGATGAATACTTTCTGACCAGTCCCTCCATCTCAAGCGTGGATTTCAGGACTTGCGCGTACTCCGCTTCGCCGAAGCCGACCGAGGCATAGGCCGGTGGCCACTTCACAACCGTGTAGTTGTGCATGGACAGGCCGCCCATATCCCAGCTCCAGGTGTGGCTCTGGTAGGCCTTCATGATCGTTTCCGTCCACTCGGACCAGCGCGGCCCGTCGCCGCCGGGGCCGACGGCGATTTTCAGCATCGCCTGCCGGTCCTGCTGCGCCGGATTGAAATTGCGCACGAAGCGGCTGTAGATCTTGAGCTGGTCGAGGTAGTAGTCGGGCGTCATGTTGCCGCCGCAGCCCCAGCTTTCGTTGCCGATACCCAAGTAGGCGATCTTATAGGGAGCGGGATGGCCGTTCCCCGCGCGCTCTTTGGCCAGTGTGGTAGGCTGCGCGGCGGTCAGATATTCGAGCCATTCCGACGCCTCCTGCGGAGTGCCGGAGCCGACGTTCAGCGAGAGGTAGGCTTCGCTGCCGATCTGCTCGATGAAGTCCAGGAATTCGTGCGTTCCGAACGTGTTGGGCTCGATGACGCCGCCCCAATTCGGATTGAGGCTTATGGCCCGCCGGTCGGCCGGGCCAATGCCCTTGCGCCAATGGTATTCGTCGGCGAAGCATCCCCCGGGCCAGCGCACGTTTGGCACCTTCAACGCCTTGAGCGCGGCCACCACGTCGTTGCGGATCCCGCGGGTATTCGCAATCTTGGAATCCAGACCGACCCAGATCCCTTCGTAAACGCCGTGGCCCAGATGCTCGGCGAACTGGCCAAAAATGTTGCGGTCAATCTTCGCTCCGGTCTTCGAGGCATCCACCGACAATTCGATTTTTTGAGCCTCGAGACAGGGCGCAGCAAGGACCGCCAGGATCCAGATCCACGGGGTTAGACGCGCAACCAGCAGGAGAACGAGAGTCCCGAGACGGCTCGGCATGGTGGTCTCCGTGTAAAGCCCGACAAAATGGGAGGCCACAGCTTACAGGATTCGGGCCGGCGCCGGCACGCCGGCCGGTTGAAAGCAAAAGCCCTGGGCGCAGGCTCTGACAACGATTTCTCCCCGGCGGCTATTTAAACAAAGGCCGGTATGCCGGTGATTTTTTCGCCGATCACCAGTTTGTGGATGTCGTTGGTGCCCTCGTAGGTGTAGACGCTCTCCAGGTTGTTCATGTGGCGCATGATGCAGTAATCGTCGACGATGCCGTTGGCGCCAAGGATGTCGCGCGATTTGCGGGCGATTTCCAGCGCAATGCCGACGTTGTTCATTTTCAACATGGAGATGTGCGCGGGATCGACCTTGCCGGCGTCCTTGATGCGGCCGACATGCAGGGCCAGCAGCTGGCCTTTGACGATTTCGGTGATCATCCAGGCCAGTTTTTCCTGTACCAGCTGATGAGACGCGATGGGCTTGTTGGCGAATTGCTTGCGGGTTTTGGCGTACTGCAGAGCCGTGTCGTAGCAGGCCATGGCTGCGCCGAGCGCGCCCCAGCCGATCCCGTAGCGGGCCTGGTTCAGGCAGCTCAGCGGACCCTTCAGTCCGACCACGTCCGGTAGCAGATTTTCTTGCGGTATTTCGCAGTCGACGAAAGCGAGGCCGCTGGTGACGGAAGCGCGCAGCGACCACTTGCCGTGAACGTCCCAGGCCTTGAAACCGGGCGTGCCTTTCTCAACCAGGAAGCCGCGCACCTTGTCGTCTTCGCACTTTGCCCAGACCACGGCGACATCGGCTATGGAGCCGCTGGTGATCCACATTTTTTCGCCGTTGAGGACGTAATGGTTGCCCTTTTTCACGGCGCGCGTCAGCATGCCGCCGGGATTCGAACCGAACTGCGGTTCGGTAAGGCCGAAGCAGCCGATTTTGCCTCCCTGCTGCAGCTGCGGCAGCCAATGATTTTTCTGGGTGTCGCTGCCGAAAGCATAAATCGGGTACATGACCAGGGCGCTTTGCACGGAGACGAAGCTGCGGATGCCGGAGTCGCCGCGCTCAAGTTCCTGGGTCATAAGGCCATAGGCGACGCTCGACATGCCGGCGCAACCGTAGCCATGCAAGCTGGCGCCAAAAAAGCCGAGCTGGCCTAGCTGCGGAACCAGGTGCATCGGAAAAGTGGCTTCGCGGCTGTGCTTTTCGATGATGGGAATAATTTCGTTTTCCACGAATTCGCGGGCGGTCTGGCGGACGAGTTTTTCTTCGTCGTTGAGCTGCGAGTCAAAGTCGATGTAATCGACGCCGGCGTACCTGGCCATGCTCGGTCCTCTCTCTCTCAAGGTCCTGCGGATGGTTCGCTTGTGTTCCTAGTCTAACCCACGCCAGCGCGGAACCCGAGATCAGGAAGAGCGCCCTTAAACGCTCCCGACCCGTCCCGCTGCGAACGGCGCGGCAGACAACCGCTCGATCGAAGCCCCTGCGAAAGGGCGGGCAGAAACGTAACGAAACGTAACGGCGTCAGGAGGGCGGCACCGCAACGCAAGGGACATTTCCGCGTAAACATATGATTTTAAGAAACTTACTAAATGCCGGAAGGTGGAACAGCAGATGCACTTATGGCGCAGTGGTAACTTCCTGGAAGGCGGCTGAGAGGTATGAGCGAGAAGACGGGCAAAACAGCACGGGAGACGGCAGGGTTTTCGCTGCTGGAGCTAGTGATCGTCCTGGCCGTGATGGCAATCGTAGCCGCGATGGCGATTCCCACCTGGCAGCGGATGCAGAGGAATGCGCGCCTAAACGGGGACGGGCATAGCTTGTCGGAAGCGTTGTCGGTAGCCAAGCTTCGCGCCGCGGCAGACTTCACAGAATCGCGGGTGTTTTTGTTTACCGGAACCGACAAAACGCCGTATTTCCGGATTGACGTCTGGAACAAGACCGCCAATACAGGCAGCACCGGCTGCTGGGTTCCGGACGGCAAGGCAAATCCGACATCGAGCGACTGCATCGCGAACACATCGTACACCGGAAACGAGACGTTTCTTTCACGGGGCGTCAGCACCGGCTTTTCCAACGTGACGACCGCTCCGGATGGAACGACCGCGGCACAACCGAATCCCTGCAAGCAGGGTGGATCCACAGCGACGGCCGGCACCAATATCTCGAATACGTCGTGCATTCAGTTTAACTCGCGAGGATTTCCAACTGCGGGAGCGGTGTTCTATATCACAGACAGCACGCGCGTTTACGGCATCTCCACCAACGCCATGGGACTGATCCATAGCTATCTCGCCACGTCATCCAGCGGTTCGACTTGGAAGGCGTATTGAGGACTGCCATGAGGAAAATAGCGAAAACGAATCGCAAGGGCCAAGCGGGGATCAGCCTTATCGAGACCATGATAGCGCTGGGAATCCTGATGATCATTTCGCTGGGAATCCTGACCATGGCCATCGTGTCGATGACCACGACGGAAAACCAGGGCCACTTGGCAGCGCGTACGACGGAATATGCGCAGGACAAAATGGAACAGCTCCTGGGCCTGCAATTCACCGACGGACAGGGCGGGGCCGGACTCGGAACCGACACCACATCGATCGACACCGTCAACAATACCTATACGTTGGGTACAGGTGGCAATGGACTCCTGGCGGGCGGAAGTCTGACCACTCGAACCAATGCGTACGTCGATTACCTGGACGCCAATGGTAACCCTTTGGGCGGCGGTTCGACGCAGCCGGCAAACGCGTACTACATACGGACGTGGCAGATCACGGACACCAGTTCTTCTTTGAAAACGATCAGCGTGAGAGTCGCCGCCGTGAGCGGCGTAAACACCAGGAACGCGGCGCCAACTTCGACTGTGACTGCGCTGAAGTCGTTTCCATTCTGAGTTTGCTCTTGAATGAATGCCGAGGAAGCAATGAACAAGCGAATCAGACAAAAGGGCTTCTCGCTGCTGGAAATGCTGGTGGCGCTGGCGATCCTGGTAATCGTGGCGGGAACGGTCATTGCAGGAATGATCCGCATGACCTGGTCGCAGAGCACCATCATGAATCGCACCCAGGTGCACTCCAGCGTTCGCAACGCGACGGAGCTGATGCAACAGGAGATCGGTCAGGCCGGCCGCATCGGCACTTCACCCGGGCTGTCTTTCAAGACCAACATCACCGCCGCCTCTTCGCCGACTCTGACCGTGTATTCGACTTCCGGCACGCCCACCTACGGCCTGTATGTGGGCGAACAGCTCGTCGTGGACCCGAGTTCCTTAAACGAGGAAACGGTAACTCTGAAAGCGGTGGATCAAGCAGCGGGCACGGTCCAGGCGACCTTCGCTAACCCGCACACCGGCTCGGCTGCCGCGCCCATCCCGGTTCTCGTTATGGGTGGTTTCGCAAGCGGCATCGTCCCCCCGACTGGGAAAACGGTTTTCTCCACCAGCACCGGCACCAGCACCACCAACACCGTTCTGGACATTGGCGTTGCGAATCAGTCCTCCTCGGGCACGGCACTGAAGCTTTATGGCGATCTGAATGGCGACGGCAACATGATTTATGTCGTCTACCAGTGCTCACCGAACAGCTCAGGAACCGGCACGCTGACGCGGTACGCCACTGCGTCGACTGCCGACATCACCACGTCGGTAACCGCGCCCACGGGCACGGTCCTTTTGGACACGTTGGCCACCAACCCGAACAACAGCCCGTGCTTCACCTACGCCACCAAAGACGCTGACGTGAACATCGACGGAGGCCAGGTGATGCAAACCTTCGTGATCAACGTGGCGGTGACGCTGACAGTGCAAACGCAAAACAGGGACTTACAGACCGGCGTTGCGCAGTCAGAAACCAAGGCATTGCTGAATATCGCTCCGCGAAACGTTTTCGACGCATGGCAATTGGCGAGCTCTCCGGCCGGATACACTCGCGCACAGCCAATGCCCACCAATGTTTTAAACAATCTCGTCACGAGCGTTTATTAGGAAGCGGGACCGTGAGGAAACGAGGAACTATGGCCAAGAAAAACGAAAAAGGCGTGGCACTGATTCTGACGCTGATCCTGTTGGCCGTGCTTTCGGTGATGGCCATCTCCCTGCTTTTCATCGGGCAATCGGAAACCTGGGGCAGCATGAATTACCGGCTGATGACGCAAGCCCGCTACGGCGCGGAGGCCGGCGTCAACTCGGCAGCCAACTGGATTCAGAACTCCTACACCACGCCGACCGCGGCGCAGATCGCCGGCATGACCGTCTCCGCTTCTCCAGTGCAATACAGCGGCGCCGATGTCGCGCTTTCCACCATCAGCTCCAAGCAGAACTATCCGGACAGCACTGTGCAGACGAGTTTTGCCTCCAATGCAGGCGGCTCGATCACGGCGGGAAACACCACCATCACTTACAATCCGACGGCGACCCTGCTGGGCGTCCAGAGTTTTACCGGGTACCCGGCAGCGACCACAAACGTCGTGCAGAAATGGCTGATCACCTCGAGTGCGACGATTAATGGAGTGCGGAGCGCGGAAGTTCAGGTATCGGCGATCATGGAGCGGCAGAAAACTCCGACATTCGCCTATGCGGCTTTTGCAACCGCCACCGGCTGCGGCGCCCTAAGTTTCGGCGGCGGCGGCTCGACCGACAGCTATGACTCCGCCTCGATCACCTACAGCGGCGGCACCGTGGTGACGCAGGCATATGGCGGCAATGTGGGAACCAACGGCAACCTGAGCGCCAGCGGTTCCACGACGACCATTAACGGGAGCCTTTCGACGCCACGGTCTGGAACGGGTAGCTGCTCGACCAGCACGGTAACCGCTCTTTCCGAAAACGGCAATGCCAGCGTGACCGGCGGGATCACGGAACTTCCGCAGGCGGTCACCTACGAGACGCCTCCGGCTCCGACGCCGACTCCGACCAATACGGCGATGACCGTGGCCAACAACAACCCCAGTTGTTCCGGTTTTCCCGCGGGGTGCTCCGCTTTGCCCTCGGCGAAACCGACGGCGATTTACATCACCGCCGGCACTTCCAGCACAACGGCGACCCAGTTAGGCGCGGTGTCGATCAAGGGAGACCTACACTTGGTGCCCCCGACAGGCACCGCAGCTGGCAGCGTTGTTTACATCAACGCTTACAGCCTCTCAACGAACGGCAACCCCAACATTTACATTGATCCCATCCCGGGAACGTCGCCGGCGCAATATGCACAGATCGTGCTCAACGTGGCCAGCGCGGGTACCATCGACCTGACGGGATCGACGCTTTCAAACCCCTCCCTGGTCCCTGGCAATTTCCAGATTCTCTACGGCGGCACGAACCAGGTGACGATCAACGGAGGAACGCAGACAGCAAGCCTGGTCTATGCACCGAATGCTCCGTTTAAACTAAACGGCGGTGGCAACCTCTACGGCGCGGTCGTCGCCGGCCAGATAACGGACCTGGGTGGCGGAGCCATTCACTACGACCGCGAACTGGAAAGACAGTTCTTCCAGCTCGGCTCCTACATGCTGAGTTCTTTTAACTGGCAGAAGTACTGAGAATTCTCCTCCTGGTGATCGGCCGCGCCTGGCGCAAGAGGGCTGCGTCAGGCGCGGTCGTTTTTTGTGCTATGCGCTTCAGCCGGCGTGCTCATGGCGCGTGCTATTCTGTCATGCTGCACAGCACACAAAAATGAGCACGAGAGCGAAGAGCAAAATCCGCCGTGGGGCTCCGCACGCCCGAGCGCAGAAACTGCCAAAGTCCCCCGTAAGCCATCCGGGCATCCTGATTTTTGACGTGGACGGAGTGCTGGTGGACGTGCGGGAGACCTACTGGCGGTCGGCGGTCGAGACCATCCGCTACTTGACCGGCAAACGGGTCACGCACCAGGAGCTGCACCGCTGGAAAAGCAAGCCCGGCAACAACGATGACTGGAGAATGGTGGCGCGCTGGGCCACGGCGCTCGGTCGGCCTACGACCTATGAAGAAGCGCGCGAGGCGTTCGGGCTCTTCTATTGGGGGACGAACGGGCGGCCGGGAAACGTGCGGCGCGAAAAAATCATCGTGACGCCGGGGCAGATTGCGCGCTGGGCGGCGCGCTACGAGCTCAATTTGTTTACGGGACGCAACCGGCAGGAATTCGCCTTCACCTTTGCCGGGTGGGGGGCCACGCGGCATTTCCGCACCGTAGTGACGATGGACGACGTAAAGAAGATGAAGCCTGATCCCGAGGGTTTGTACAAGATCTTGCGCGGACGGAATCCCGTGTCGGCACTCTATTTTGGCGACAACATCGATGACGCGTTGGCGGCGCGTGAAGCGGGAGTTCCCTTTGCCGCGATTATCGCAGCGGGCGAGCACAACTACCGCGCGCGGGCGGCCAAGTTCCGCGAGCTCGGAGCGGTTGCGCTCCTGCCGCGGGCTGCCGCGGTGAATGCCTGGCTGGAAAAGAGGCAAAAGTCGAAGGCCAACTGACACCCGGAGCGCGTACGCTCGTCCGGCAGGTGCAGGTAACAGTTCTGATTCCTAAGGGAATCCCCGGCGGAATCCGCCATGGCTGGCCCCAGGATCCCGCTTCTTGTCGAGATCAGGCCTCTTCTTCGACCAGTTGCTCGCCGTGGGCGGCCTTGTGCGAGGCCACGACTTTCTCGGCGAGTTCGTTCGGCACATAGTCGTAGTGCGAGTACTCCATCGAATAGCTCGCGCGGCCCTGGGTCTTGGAGGTGAGGTCGGTGGCGTAGCTCAGCATCTCAGCGAGCGGCACCTGGGCCTTGATGACCACCGTGTGGCCGCGTACCTCGCTGCCTTCAATGCGGCCGCGGCGCGAGCTGATGTCGCCCATCAAATCGCCGGAATACTGATCCGGGGCGTAGACCTCAACGTGCATCACGGGCTCGAGCAGCGCCGGGCGGGCCTGTTTCATGGCCTCCTTGAACGCCAAGGAACCCGCGATTTTGAAGGCGATATCCGACGAATCCACGTCGTGGTACTTGCCGTCATAGAGCGTGGCCTTGAAGTCGGTCATGGGGAAGCCGGCGAGGAAGCCGCGCGCTGCGGCTTCGCGGACGCCGCGTTCGACCGAAGGAATCCAGTTTTTGGGAATGGCCCCGCCGAAGATATCGTCTACGAACTCGATACCTTTGTTGCGCTCGGCTGGTTCGAACTTGACGCGGCAAACGCCAAACTGGCCGTGGCCGCCAGACTGTTTCTTGTGTTTGCCTTCGACGTCGGCGCGGCCGCGAATCGTTTCGCGGTAGGGAACCTTGGGCGGTTTTAGCGTCAGATCAACGTGATAGCGCTTGTGCAGCTTGGCGACAACAACCTCGATGTGCTGCTGCCCGGAGCCGGCCAGCAGGAACTCTTTGGTTTGCGGATCGCGCGAAAAGCGCAGCGCGGGGTCTTCTTCGAGAATTTTGTGGATGGCGACGCCGATCTTGTCTTCATCGGCGCGCGATTTGGGTTCAACGGCGAAGGTGATGGCGGGTTCGGGGATCTGCGCGGGCTTGTAGAACACGGGAGCGTTCTTGTCGCCCAGGGTGTCGCCGGTAAGCGTGTCCTTTAGCTTGGCGATGGCGCCGATGTCGCCCGCGTGCAATTCGCCGACTTCGGTGAGCACTTTTCCTTGCACCACTTGCGTGTGCTGCATGCGTTCGGGGATGCCCTTGCTGAAGTTGGTGACGGTGGTGTCGTTTTTAAGAACGCCGCTCTTGACCTTGAAATAGTTGATCCGGCCGGCGAAAGGATCGGCCAATGTCTTGAAAACGAAGATGGAAAGCGGCTGGCCGTCGTCGTATTTGCGTTCGACGCGATCGCCTTTTCCGCCCGGCTCTTTGTAGCCCTCTTCGGCGTGCTCGTCGGGATGCGGGAAGACGTCGGCCAGGAAGGTGAGCAGACTGGCGTTGCCGATGTTGCGCGTGGCGGAAATCACGAGCACCGGAACGATTTTGTCGGCGACGATGGCCTTTCTAACGCCGGGAATCAGATCTTCGATGGGAATCGTGCCTTCGCGGAAAAATTCCTCCATCAACTCGTCGTCGCCTTCGGCGACCATTTCCACCAATCGTTCGTGAGCTTCTTTGGCCTCATCGGCAAGCGCGGCGGGGATCTCTTCGATTTTGGCTTTGCCGTCGCCATCGGGCGTGTACATGTGCGCTTTCATCGCCACCAGGTCGATCACTCCGCGAAATCCTTTTTCGGTGCCGATGGGTAGCTGCAGGGCGACCACGCTGCGGCCGAAGGCTTGCTGCAGCGATTCCATGGATCGTTCGAAGCTGGCGAGCTCGCGGTCCATCCAGGTGAGCACAAACGCGCGGGGAATATCGTATTCGAGGCAAAAATCCCAGTCCTTCTCGGTGGTGACCTGTGCGCCGACATGTGCATCGACGCAGATCAGCGCGCAATCGGCGGCGATCAGAGAAGCCTTTGTTTCATTGATGAACGTACCGTAACCGGGGAGATCGAGAAGATTGATTTTTACCGGCGAGCCTGCGCAGAGGGTGCAAGGCCATTCG
>Ga0306922_10000171_pt1 | contig 47060 bp, 34 predicted proteins | sample sta12Cox44000082_FD_203758 | JGI IMG/M metagenome (GOLD analysis project Ga0306922, IMG submission 203758) | Lab enrichment of tropical soil microbial communities from Luquillo Experimental Forest, Puerto Rico - statoxic.12C.oxic.44.000.082 (v2)... | ecosystem: Environmental > Terrestrial >... | reverse complement strand
AGGCGCCACCCGCGCCGCCCCCGCCCGCGACCACGATGCCGATTACGCCGAGAAGTGGCGCCGGCCCAAAGACCACATAGGGCCACACACGGCGCTCGAGTCGTTGCGCGCTGATGAGCAGCAGCGTCGATGCGACGAGCTGCGAGCTATTCATTGAGCCCAACGCGGCGGCGGTGAGTTCGCCGCGCCCGAGACTGACGAGATACTCCGGCAGAAACGCGTTGACGCTGAAGAAAAGGGCGTTGTTGCTGCCGAAGGTGAAGCCGAGCAGCCAGATCAGCGGATCCTTCCAATCGGGCCAGCCGTGACGCGCGCCGCCGCTCGGCTCTGCGGTCGTCCGACTATGCGGCGCAAATGCGAAATAGAGCAGCGCCGTCGCCAGCACGGGGAGCGCCCAGACGACAAGGTCGAGGCGCCAGCTCCCGCTTACGAGCGGAAGAACGACGGGGATCGTCAGCACCGGGCCGAGCGTCACGGCAACCATCATCCCATTGGTGGTGGCGATCGCGCCGAGTCCTATGCGTTGCGGCAGCCACTGGCGCACGAGGGTGGGCATCGACGGCTGCATGACAGCGATGCCGAACCCCATCAGGACGGTGGCGAGATAGAGCAGCCAAACGCCGGGCGCGCCTGCGCGGCCAGCGCCGGCGAGACCGGTCAGCGCGAGGCCGACGGTAACGGTCAGTGTTGCGCCGAAGCGCGCGATCATCAGCGAGCCGGGCACCGCGGCAAGCGCCCAGGTGACGAGCGGCAGGCCGATCAGGATGCCGACTTGCGTCTCGCTCATGCCGAGATCGTCGCGGATCAGCGGGATCACCGGCGGCACCGCCAGGATGGTGACGCGCAGGCTGATGCCCGCGAGCCAGAGCAGGCACAGCGCCTTCCACTCGCTGGCGATGGTTGGCGTGTTTTCGGTAGCTGGCGACATTGACATGGACACGCGATCTGGAGCGGACAACGTCTGCGGATTAGTACCCAGAATCACAACTTGGCCTCACATACTCCGCGCGAGCAATTCCATTCGAATGACATCTGTCCCAATTTTCGATGAGCGTGGATGTTATTGAGGCGCTGGCTCGATCGGGTCCGCGTTCGAAACGCGCGCGCCAGGCGCCAGGAAGACGCAAGCGGCGGCCGCGAAAATCAGCGCAAAGCCGATGCCGTCGGCGAGCGTCGGCCGCTCGCCCAGCACCAGGATCGACGCGACGATGCCCACCACGGGAACGCTGAGCACGGCGAGCGAGGCGGTGATCGCCGCAAGCCGCCGCACGATCTCGAACCAGAGCAGATAGGCGACGCCGGAACCGACCACGCCGGAGAAGATGAGCGCCGCGAGCGCGGACGCGTCGGCCGGCCACAGATGCGGGCCGCCCTCGACCAGCGCGAGACCCGTCCCGGTTACTGCGGTGGCTACGACCAGCTGCCAGGCAGTGATTGCGATCGGGTCGGCGTTGATCCGCGCCCATTTCAAATAGACCGTGCCGGCCGCCCAGCTTACCGCGGTCGCGAGGGCAAATCCGAAACCGGCCGGATCGCCCGAACCGATCAGCGGGCGGATCAGCACCGCCAACCCGCTCACGCACAGGATGAGCGCAACGACGCGCGCGCCGGTGAGCCGCTCGCCGAGAATCGGCCGCGCCATGAGGCTCGCCCAGATCGGCATCGTATAGGTGAGGATGATTACCCGCGAGGTCGCGGTCGCGAGTTGCGCGAAGGCGGTAAACAGCGAGAACGCGGCGAGGTTCAAGCAGCCGGCGACCACGACGTGCACCCGCGCGACGGTGCCGCCAATTGCGAGCCTGCGATGCTGCAGCAGCGCGAAGGCAAAGACCACGATCGTGCCCAGCACGCACGTGCCGGTGCGCATGGAAAACGGGGGGATTTCGTCAAGCGCGATCTTCATCGCCGGCCAGGTCAGGCCCCAGGTGAGGCTCAGCGCGACCAGCATGAGGCGCGCGGCGCGGTCGGCGGATGGCTGCGCGCTGGGATCGCTCACGATGCTTGTTCCGGGGGACTCGCGGGAAATACGGCGATTAGATTTACCGTGCCCGCTCGTCCCCGCGAAAGCGGGGACCCAGATCACAACATCGAAGTAAGCGACCCTGGATGCTCGCTTACGCGGGCATGAGCGGTCGAGAGTGGTGCGCGCGTTTGGCCATCGAAACCCGCGTAAGGTTGCACCGCGGGATGCGGTGTGTTAGTGACCCGCGCGATTTCCGTGGGGCCCAAGGGGCGCGCCGGCGCTCTCCGCGGAAAGCAAAGTCCCATTGAGCTTCAATGGCTTGGTCCCACCGTTCGCGACGGTGCCGAGCCGCTGGAATTGCCCGAAAGAGGGTTCACGTGGCAGGCGAAGGCGCAATCGTATCCGGCATGGCCGGCCGTTATGCCACTGCGTTGTTCGAGCTTGCGCTCGAAGGGGGCGCGCTCGACGCGGTCGCCGCCGATCTCGATCGCTTCAATGCGCTCGTGGGCGAGAGCGCGGATCTCGCGCGCCTCGTGCGCAGCCCCGTGTTCAGCGCGGAGGAGCAGGTCAAGGCGCTCGCCGCGGTGCTCGACAGCGCCGGCATCGGCGGTCTGGCGGCGCAATTCCTCAAGCTGGTCGCGTCGAACCGGCGCCTGTTCGCGGTGCGCGACATGATCAAGGCTTATCGGGCGCTCCTCGCCAGCCACAAGGGCGAGGTCACTGCCGAGGTCACGCTCGCGGATCGCCCCAGCGACTCGCAGCTTGCCGCGATCAAGGACGCGCTGGCGGCGGTCACCAAAAAAGACGTCAAGGTCGACCTGAAGATCGACCCCGGCATCATCGGCGGGCTCATCGTCAAGCTCGGCTCGCGCATGGTCGACAATTCGCTGCGCACCAAGCTCAACGCGATCAAATATGCAATGAAAGGGACTGCTTGATGGAAATTCGCGCCGCCGAAATCTCGGCGATTCTCAAGGAGCAGATAAAGAACTTCGGCCAGGAGGCCGAAGTCTCCGAAGTCGGCCAGGTGCTCTCGGTCGGCGACGGCATCGCCCGCGTCTACGGCCTCGACAACGTGGAGGCCGGCGAGATGGTCGAGTTCGAGAACGGCGTCCGCGGTATGACGCTCAATCTCGAGACCGACAATGTCGGCATCGTCATCTTCGGCACCGACCGCGAGATCAAGGAGGGGCAGACCGTCAAGCGCACGCGCGCGATCGTCGACGTGCCGGTGGGCAAGGGGTTGCTCGGACGCGTGGTCGACGCGCTCGGCAATCCGCTCGACGGCAAGGGCCCGATCGAGGCAACCGAGCGGCGCCGCGTCGACGTCAAGGCGCCCGGCATCATCCCGCGCCGCCCCGTGAATGAGCCCATGGCGACCGGGCTGAAGGCGATCGACGCGCTCATCCCGATCGGCCGCGGCCAGCGCGAACTGATCATCGGCGACCGGCAGACCGGCAAGACCGCGATCGCGCTCGACACCATCCTCAACCAGAAGCCGCTCAACCAATCAAACGACGAGAAGATCAAGCTCTACTGCATCTATGTGGCGGTCGGCCAGAAGCGCTCGACCGTGGTGCAGTTCAGCAAGGTGCTCGAGGAGAACAGCGCGCTGGATTATTCCATTATTGTCGCCGCCACCGCTTCCGATCCCGCGCCCATGCAGTTCCTGGCCCCGTTCTCCGGCTGCGCCATGGGCGAATACTTCCGCGACAAAGGCATGCACGCGGTGATCGTCTACGACGATCTCTCCAAGCAGGCGGTCGCCTACCGCCAGATGTCGCTGCTGCTGCGCCGCCCGCCGGGGCGGGAGGCTTATCCGGGCGACGTGTTCTATCTGCACTCGCGGCTGCTCGAGCGCGCCGCCAAGATGAACGAAGACTACGGAGCGGGTTCGCTCACGGCGCTGCCGGTGATCGAGACCCAGGCCAACGACGTGTCGGCCTACATCCCGACCAACGTGATCTCGATCACCGACGGCCAGATCTTCCTGGAGACCGACTTGTTCTATCAGGGCATTCGCCCGGCGGTGAACGTGGGGCTCTCCGTGTCGCGCGTGGGCTCCGCGGCGCAGACCAAGGCGATGAAGAAGGTGGCCGGCCGCATCAAGGGCGAGCTCGCGCAGTACCGCGAGATGGCGACGTTCGCCCAGTTCGGCTCCGACCTCGATGCGACGACGCAGCGCCTGCTCAACCGCGGCTCGCGGCTCACCGAATTGCTCAAGCAGCCGCAATTCTCGCCGCTCAAGATGGAGGAGCAGGTCGTCGTCATCTATGCCGGGGTCAACGGCTATCTCGACCCGCTGCCGGTCGAGCGGGTGCGCGCGTTCGAGGAGGGGCTGCTGGCGCTCATGCGCAACAAACATACCGGCATTCTCGACGCCATTCGCGACAGCAGGGATATCGACGAGGCTACGGGCGCCAAGCTCAAGTCCGCCGTCGACGATTATGCGAAGACTTTTGCGTGATGATTCGATCGTCATGGCCGGGCTCGTCACCGCAAGTCGGGTCTACCCGATTTGCGGCACTTCATGGTTTGCCGCAACTCGGGCAAGCCCGAGTTGCGGTGCCATCCACGTCTTGGATGTGGAGAGCAAGCAAAGACGTGGATACCCGGCAGCGCAGGCAAGTTTACGCAGTCTGCGCAAGCTTGACTGCATTGCCGGGCATGACGGACACGAAAGCTGAATAGGCATGCCCAGCCTCAAAGACCTGCGCGTGCGCATCGCCGCCACCAAGGCGACGCAGAAGATCACCAAGGCGATGCAGATGGTGGCGGCTTCCAAGCTGCGCCGCGCGCAGGCCACGGCGGAGGCGGCGCGGCCCTATGCGGCGCGGATGGGCAAGGTGCTCGGCAACATCGCCGCCGCGGCCGCCGGACTGGAGTCGGCGCCGAAATTGCTCGCCGGCACCGGTAGCGACCGCGTGCACCTGCTCCTGGTGCTGACCGCCGAACGCGGGCTGTGCGGGCCGTTCAACTCGGCGATCGTGCGGCTCGCGCGCGAGCGCGCGAATGCGCTGATCGCGGAAGGCAAGGAGGTCAAGTTCTTCTGCGTCGGGCGCAAAGGCTACGACCAGCTGCGCCGCCAGTACGCCAGGCAAATCATCGCCCATATCGAGCTGCGCGGGGTACGCGTGCTGGCCTTCCAGCATGCCGAGGACGTCGCCGATAAGATCCTGCGCCTGTATCAGGAGGGCGCGTTCGACATCTGCACCTTGTTTTTCTCGCGCTTCAAATCGGTGATGGTGCAGTTGCCGACCGCGCAGCAGATCATTCCGCCGGTGTTCGACGCGGCGAGCGGCAACGAGAACGGCGGCGCGCTGCACGAATACGAGCCCGACGAGGAGGAGATTCTCGCCGAGCTTCTCCCGCGCAACATCGCGGTGCAGATTTTCGGCGCGCTTCTGGAGAATTCCGCCTCGTTCTTCGGTGCGCAGATGACGGCGATGGACAGTGCTACCCGCAACGCCGGCGAAATGATCCGCCGGCAGGAGCTGACCATGAACCGCACCCGTCAGGCCATGATCACCAAGGAGCTGATCGAGATCATCTCCGGCGCCGAGGCGCTGTGAGATCGTTGTAAAAGCAAGGACCGTTCATGCCCAATCCAATCGGACACATCACCAGGGTCATCGGCGCCGTCGTCGACGTCAAGTTCGAAGATCACCTGCCGCCGATCCTCAACGCGCTCGAGACCAAGAACCAGGGCACCCGCCTGGTCCTCGAAGTCGCCCAGCAACTCGGGGAATCGACCGTGCGAACCGTTGCGATGGATTCGACCGACGGCCTGGTGCGCGGCCAAGAGGTGGAGGACACCGGCGGCCCGATCACGGTGCCGGTCGGCGACGGCACGCTCGGGCGCATCATCAACGTCATCGGCGATCCTGTCGATGAGGCCGGCCCGGTTGAATACAATGAGCGGCGTGCGATCCACCAGCCCACGCCCTCCTACACGGACCAGTCGACCGAGGCGGCGATGCTGGTCACCGGCATGAAGGTGGTCGATCTGCTCGCGCCTTATGCGAAAGGCGGCAAGGTCGGCCTGTTCGGCGGCGCCGGGGTCGGCAAGACCGTCATCCTCATGGAGATGATCAACAACGTGGCGAAGGCGCACGGCGGCTATTCCGTGTTCGCAGGCGTGGGCGAGCGCACGCGCGAAGGCAACGACCTCTACCGCGATATGATCGAATCCGGTGTCAACAAGGACCCGCACAAGAACAATGGGTCGGCGGCCGGCTCCAAATGCGCGCTGGTGTACGGCCAGATGAACGAGCCGCCCGGTGCGCGCGCCCGCGTCGGCCTCTCCGGCCTCACCGTCGCGGAATATTTCCGCGACCAGGGCCAGGACGTGCTGTTCTTCGTCGACAATATCTTCCGTTTCACCCAGGCCGGCTCGGAAGTCTCGGCGCTGCTCGGCCGCATTCCTTCAGCGGTCGGCTATCAGCCGACGCTCGCCACCGACATGGGCGCGCTGCAGGAGCGCATCACGACGACCACGAAAGGCTCGGTGACTTCGGTGCAGGCGATCTACGTGCCGGCCGACGACCTCACCGATCCGGCGCCGGCGACCTCGTTCGCGCACCTCGACGCCACCACCGTGTTGTCGCGGCCGATCTCGGAAAAAGGCATTTACCCGGCGGTCGACCCGCTCGATTCGACCTCGCGCATCCTCACGCCCCTGGTGGTGGGCGAGGAGCATTACACCGTCGCGCGCCAGGTGCAGGCGATTCTGCAGCGCTACAAATCGCTGCAGGACATCATCGCCATTCTCGGCATGGACGAGCTGTCGGAAGAGGACAAGGTCACGGTGGCGCGCGCGCGCAAGATCGAGCGTTTCCTGTCACAGCCCATGCACGTGGCCGAAGCGTTCACCGGCTTGCCCGGCGTGTTCGTCGAGCTCGCCGACACGATCCGCGGCTTCAAGGGACTGTGCGAAGGCAAGTACGACCATCTGCCGGAAGCCGCCTTCTACATGGTGGGCACGATCGAGCAGGCGGTGGAAAAAGGCAAAAAGCTCGCCGCCGAGGCGGCGTGAAATGGCCCCCGACACGCCTCGCTTCGGCAAATGCTGCGAGGATTTGCGGCAGGCCATGCATGCCGGGAAGAATTCCATGTTCAACGACGAGGACGGCATCCTCTTGTTGAACGTGGCCGTCGTTCCCATGCAGGGTTCCACGGGATGGTTTTCAAAGCCGGTCAGATTTTGCCCGTTCTGCGGAACCGAGCTGCAGCCGGCTGAAGACATTCGCGCGTGGGGCAATCGAGCATGACCACCTTCCGTTTCGATCTTGTCTCGCCGGAGAAGCTGTTGTTTTCCGGTGAGGTCAACCAGGTGGACGTGCCGGGGGCCGAAGGCGAGTTCGGCGTGCTCGCGGGCCATGCGCCGCTCGTCACCACGTTGCGTCCGGGGATCCTGGTGATCCACGGCGAAGGCGGCGCTGAGCGCATCGTCGTCAACGGCGGCTTTGCCGAAGTCGGGGCGAATGGGTTGACCGTGCTCGCCGACATGGCGGTGCCCGAGGAGGAGTTCGACCGCGCGGTGCTCGCCGGCGTGATCAAGGACACCGAGGAAGACGCCGCCGATACGACCGACGATTGGCAGCGCGACAAGCTCACCCGCAAGCTCGAGCAGCTCAAGGCACTGCAGGCGGCGCTGGGAGGGTAACGCCTTGTGACTCGTCATGGCCGGGCTTGTCCCGGCCATCCACCTCTTGCTCAGGACAGTATCAAGGAAAGACGTGGATGCCCGGCCCAAGGCCGGGCATGACGAAGTCTTACGCGCGCTGGCGCAGCAGGCGGCGGATCACCTTGCCCGTAGTGGTCATCGGCATTTCGGCAATGAAGGCGACCTCGCGCGGATATTCGTGCGCAGAGAGGCGTGTCTTGACAAAGCCCTGAATGTCGGCGGCGAGTGTGTCGGAGGGCGCGGCCCCGGGCTTGAGCACGACGAACGCCTTGACGATCTCGGTGCGCACCGGATCGGGCTTGCCAACCACCGCCGCGAGCGCCACCGCGGGATGGCGAATGAGGCAATCTTCGATCTCGCCCGGGCCGATGCGGTAGCCGGCTGACGTGATGACGTCATCGTCGCGTCCGACGAATTGCACGTAGCCCTCGGCGTCGGCGATGCCCTGGTCGCCGGTGGTCATCCAGTCGCCGATGAATTTCTCGCGCGTCGCGTCGGGCTTGCCCCAATATTCCAGAAACATCACCGGATCGGGTCGCCGGATCGCGATCTGACCGAGCTCCCCTGCAGCACATTCGCTTCCGTCGGCGCGGATCACTGCCACGCGATGGCCTGGCACCGGCTTGCCGATCACGCCGGGCCGCGACACGCCGATCGCCGCGCAGGAGGCGAGCACTAGGTTGCACTCGGTCTGGCCATAGAACTCGTTGATGGTGACGCCGAGCACGGACTTGCCCCATTCGTAGGTCTCGGCGCCGAGCGCCTCGCCGCCGGAGCCGACCGAGCGCAGCCGGATGGTTTGTTGCGGCCGCGGTGCCGAACGCAGCATGCGCAGCGCGGTCGGCGGGATGAAGGCGTTGCGCACCTGCATTTTTGCCATCAGGGCGAACGCCTGCTGCGGATCGAATTTCTCGAATTTGTGTGCGATGACCGGTACGCCGTAGTGCAGTCCCGGCAGCAGCACGTTGAGCAGCCCACCGGCCCAGGCCCAGTCCGCCGGCGTCCAGAACCGGTCGCCGGGTTGCGGCAGAAATTCGTGGGGAAATTCGATGCCGGGCAGATGGCCGAGCAGCACGCGATGGGCGTGCAGCGCGCCCTTGGGCGGGCCGGTAGTACCGGAGGTATAAACCATCAGCGCGGGATCGTCGGCGCTGGTCAACGCCGGCGCAAATTCGGGACTCGCGCGCGCAAGCGTGGCGTGGAAATCCTCGGCGCCGGACGTGGCCCCGTCGAGCGACAGCACGACGTCGAGGCGATCGTGCGCTGTGTCGGTCTCGCCGAGTTTAACCAGGCCCTGAGCGTTGGTGATCAGCGCGCGCGCGCCGGAATCTTTGAGCCGATAAGCGATGGCCTCAACCCCGAACAGCTTGGCGAGCGGCAGCGCGATCGCGCCAAGCTTGTAGATGGCGATGTGGCTCAATGCGACCGCTGCCCCCTGCGGCAACAGGATGGCGACCCGATCGCCGCGCGCGATGCCGCGGGTGGCGAGCAGATTGGCGAGCCGATTAGACGCGTCGCGCAGCGCACCATAGCTGACCTCGTCGACGCCGCCGTCCGCATGCACGTCGAAAATCGCAGTGCGGCCCGGCTCGCTTTGCGCCCAGCGGTCGCAAACATCGGCGCCGATATTGTATTGCGCAGGCACCTGCCAGCGGAACGCGCGGTAGAGCGCGTCGTATTCGCGCGCGGTCGGAAGCACGTGCGGGGCATACATCGCGCGGGAAGCTAGTGGGGCGGGTGCCGGAGGTCCAGCGTGCTGTTGCTTGTCATTCCGGCCGAGCGCAGCGAGAGCCGGAATCCAGTAACCACTGACCAGATTTGTCTGGTCCGGCGTGCAGCATCGCGCCTACTGGATGCCCGCTTCCGCGGGCATGACAGCGGAAGACGTGCGCGATTGGTTACGCACAACATCAGGGTTGCCTCCCGCGTGCCAGCCGGTAAACAAGTCGCGCCGGGGCATCTTCCAAGCTGACGAGCAGCGACGAAACCAATGAAAGCGGAGCCGAGCGCGCGCGCCGAGACAAGCGACATCGATTATCGCCTGCTCATCCCGTTTCTGACCCATGTGGTGCTGACCCAAACGCTGATCCTCGTCATCCGCATCACCACCTCCTACCGGGCGATCGAGCTTGGCCTCTCCGTGCTGTGGCTCGGCGTGATCGCCGCGGGTTTCGCGATCATCCCGGCGTTCACCGCGCTTCAGGTCGGGCGCTGGATCGATCGCGGCAACGACGCGCGCGCGGTCCGGCTTGGCTCCGCCCTTACGGTCGTCGCCTGCATCGGTCTGTGGGCATGGCCGCGCTCCGGCATGCATCTGCTCGGCTTTTCCGTACTTCTGGGTTTCGGCCACATGTTCTGCATGGCCGGCCATCAGATGCTGGCGGTTCGCTCGGGCGGCGCGCGCAGCCGGGAAAGCGTGCTCGGCTACTACATGGTGGCAGCCTCGATCGGGCAAGGCTTCGGCCCGTTCATCGTCGGCTGGCTCGGCGGCTCGGTTGCGCTGCCGCCGACCGGCCAGCTGTTCGGGGTCAGCCTGCTGGCGGCGGCCGCAAGCGCGCTGGTGGCGATCGCCGTGCGCCCTTCGCCACGACCAAAGGGCGATCACGATGCGGAGAATTTTGTTGCAGTGGGCGATCTGCTCAAGCTGCGCGGATTTTTCGCGGTGATGGTATCGAGCGTCGTGACCGTGACGGCGCTCGACCTGCTGGTGGTCTATCTGCCGGCGCTGGGTGCGGAGCGGCAAATCGATGCCAGTGACATCGGTCTCCTTCTTACCGCGCGCTCGGTGGCTTCCCTGGTCTCGCGCGCGTTCTATGCGCGCCTCATCTTCGCGATCGGCCGGCTGCCGCTCACGCTCGCCAGCATGCTCGGCAGCGCGCTCGGGTTTTTGGTGCTCGCGCTACCGCTCGCGCTGCCGGCGATGTACGCAGTGCTCATCATGCTCGGCTTCGCCATGGGCATTGCCTCGACCCTGACCATTTCAAGCGTCGTGCACCTCGCGCCGGCCGAAGCCTGCGGCACCGCGCTCACCCTGCGCATGACCGGCAACCGCGTCGGCCAGATCGTGTTTCCCGCCGTTGCCGGTCTGCTTGCTTCGGCCACTGGCGTTGCCGGCATTCTGGTGGCGCTGGGCCTCGGCCTCGCCGCATCGGGAATGGCGGTCGGCGCGAGCCAACGGCCGTCCATGTAGTGTTCCCTCCGTCATGCCCGGGCTTGTCCCGGGCATCCACGTCTTTCTTTATTGTGGCAGCAAAGACGTGGATGGCCGGGCCAGGGCCCGGCCATGACGGCAGAGAACGACGCCGAGGAGGCCGCAGAGCAAACCCAATGCCCGCACCGATTCAGATACGCATGGGTGGTTATGGTCCCGCCAGCACCGGATTCAGCCGTGCGCTCAAACGCATCGGCGAGCGGCTCAACGCCAAATTCACCGATCAAGTCGACATCAAGTACGTCTGGAACATCATGGATCTCGGCTATCGCGCCGACGACATCCTGTGGCTGGTCGAGCATGGCCTGCTCACGCTCGGCTATCAGTCGTCGAGCTATCTCACCGATCGGGTGCCGCAACTTGGCCTGCTCGACCTCCCGTTTCTGTTTTCGCACAGCGACACCGCGCGCGCGGCGATGGACGGCGCGCTCGGCGAGAAACTTGCGCGCGAGATCGAGCAGCGCGTGAATTACCGCATCATCGGCTGGTTCGAGAACGGCTTTCGATACATTTCCAACCGCGTGCGCGAGGTGCGCCGGCCTGCCGACCTCAAGGGGTTGCGCATCCGCGTGCTGCCGAGCGACGTACAGGCGCGCACCTTCGCGCTGCTCGGCGCCGTACCCATGCGCATGGACCTGACCGAGGCGATCGAGCGGATCAAGTCCGCCAGCATCGACGCGCAGGAAAATCCGTTGTCCAACACGGTGACTTACGGCGTGCACAAATTCCACCGCTTCCACACGCTGACCAAGCATTTCTATATCTCGCGGCCGATCTTCGTGAACCGCACCGCATTCGATGCCTGGCCAAGGCCGCTGCAGCGCGCCCTGCGCGAGGCGGTGACGGACGCGGTCGCGTTCCACCGCGCGCTGCACGAGCAGGAGGAGGCGGACGCGCGCAAGGCGATCGAGGCGGCGGGTGGGGAAATCGCGGAGCTAACGGTCGCCGAGCATGCTGCGTTCGTGGACGCAGTGAAGCTGCTGCGCGAAGAGGCGCGGGCCATGTACGGGGATGAATTGCTCGGACTCGCCCAACCCTGAGCTGTCGTCCCGGCCGAGCGAAGCGAGAGCCGGGACCCATATCCCGTGCGCCATCGAGAGGACACAGGGATGTGGGTCCCCGCTATCCGGGTCCCCACGAAAATCGCCGGCACAGCAGCACAGCAACGATGGTCTCGCATCGGCGATTTTCGTGGGTGCCCGGCGCGGGGACGACAGCTGAAGAATTTGGCGCGATTACCCCCGCCCCTCGTCGGGCGCGGCGAGGATCAGCGCCCAGAACACCTTGTATTTCGATTTCGGCGAGTACGCCGCGGCGATGCCCATGCGGGTTGCACCATCGAGCAGCATGTTCGCGTTGTGCGGCGGCGAGCCGCGCCAGCTGGAGAACGCCTCGGCCAATGTGTGGTGGCCGGCGCCGATGTTCTCCGCCGCGGTCTTGGCGCGGTAGCCATGCACGCGCAGCCGCTCGCGGAACGGGCCGAGCACCTCGTGGCCGAGCTTGTCACGCGCCGCCATGGCTTGCGCCTGCGCCTCGGCGAGGGCCATCAATTCGGGATCGATGCTCACGGCGTTGAGACCGTTGTTGAGCCGATAGCCGGAGATCATCGCCGCGGCGGTCGGGGCGTCGAGCTGCGCGCCGCTTTCTGCGAGACTGTGATAGAAGCTCGGCTCCCCCGATGGATCGCGGCCGCCGGTGCAGGCAGCAAGCAGCGCGACCATGGCGAGAGGCACGAGCCGCGCGCTCAACCGGCGCAGTGACGGGCGATGTCCCATTCGCGCAGACCCCCCAATCCACGCCGGATATGCCGCGCCACTTTGGCCGAACCGTGTCCTGTTCCGGCCTCATGCTGAGGCGGCGCCTTAAGCGCGTTTACGCCCGTCTTCGACGGGATATGCACGCGCGTGAACGCGCTTGAGGCGACGCTCCTCGGGATGAGGGCGGAGCTAAATCAATGCCCGCGATAGATCGGCGCCGGCTGAGAAAAGAAGTTCGCCAGGATGTGGTAGCAGATCGCGTAGTTCTTCTGCTGGAACGAAGCGTGCGCGATACCGGGCATCATCGCGAACTGCTTGTCCGGATTGGGCAGCTTGGCAAAGAATTTGAGCAGATCGTCGACGCTCGCGATGCCGTCGTATTCGCCGCGCATGATCAAGGTCGACACCGTGATCTTTTCCGGGTTGCAAACCGGCAGGTTTGCGCACATGTCCACATAGGTGCCGGTCGGCACGGAATCGTCGAGCTTGAGGATCGCGTCGGCGAACGCCTCGATCACCGCGTCATCTGCGGTGCCGGGATGGTCGCGCTCGAAGATCGAGCGCACGAATTTGCGGTCGATCGCGCGACGGTTGCTGGCGCGAAACTCCGGCAGGCGCTTGCTGCGCTCGGCGAGCGTCGGCGAGCCTTCGCCGGTCCAAACCATCGCGTCGAGCGCGAGCCGTGCGACCATCTCGGGGTGGCGCTGGGCAAACAGCGCCGCGCGCAATGCCCCGGAGGAGATCCCGTACACCAGCAGCGGCCGCTTGCCACGTAGCTTCTGAATGTGGGTCGCCGCGACGAAGCAATCTTCGGCACCCTGCGCGATCGACGCGTTGTTGTCGCGCGTTTTGGTGGAGCGGCCGTAGCCCTCCATGTCGACGCACCACGTGTCGTATCCGCGCGCGGCGAAGAAATCCATGACGGACGAATCGGGACGGCCCGGCACCTGCAGGTCGAAGGTCGGCTGCGACGCCATGGAGGAGCCGTGCACGAACAAGATGATGCTCTTGATTGCGGCGGGATCGCCGACGCACTTGTTCCAGAGGAACAGCGTGACGCCGGGCGCCTTGCTGGTCCAGTGCTCGGTGCCGGTAATGGGTCGCTGCTGCGCGAGCTGTTCTTGCATGAAGATGCCCTCCGTATCTCACCAGCTGTCGTCCCCGCGAAAGCGGGGACCCAGTAATCACCGAAAGGGCAGTGATTACTGGGTCCCGGCTCTCGCTCGCTTCGCTCCCTCGGCCGGGACGACGCGAAGCATCACTCCGGTTTGATGCCGCTCGCATTGATCACCTTCGCCCATTTGTCGATTTCTGACTGCACGTAGCGGCCGAACTCGTCGGGCGTCATCACGACGGGAGCTGCGCCCAATTTTTCCCACGCGTCCTTCACGTCTGGCCGCACCAGAATCTTGCTCATTTCATTGTTGAGCAGACTGACGATCGATTGCGGCGTTCCGGCGGGCGCCATCACGCCGAGCCAGATCGTCGCCTCGTGGGGAACGCCGGACTCGATCAGCGTCGGCACGTCCGGGAGAATGGCGGAGCGCTGCTTGCCCGTCGTCGCCAGCGCCTTTACGCGTCCCGCCTGGACCATCTGCGCCATGCTCGGCACCGAATCGAACATCATGTCGACCTGACCGCTGATGATATCGTTGCGCGCGCCGGTACTGCCTTTGTACGGCACGTGCTGGATATCTGTGCCGGTGACGTTTTTGAACAGCTCGCCGGCCATGTGGTAGTTCGAGCCCACCCCGGAGGAAGCGTAATTGAGCTTGCCGGGCTTCGCCTTGGCGAGCGCGATGAATTCCTGCACGTTGTTCACCGGCACGCTGGGATGCACAACCATCACCAGCTCCGAGCTCATGACCGAGGCCACCGGGACGAAGTCGCGCATCAACTTGAACGATTTGTTGGGCACCAGCGTCTCGGTCGTGGTCTGCGTGGCGGAAATCATCAACAGGGTATAGCCGTCGGGCGGCGACTTGGCCGCAGCCTCGCTGCCGATGATGGTTCCGGCGCCCGGCCGGTTCTCCAGGACGAACGGCTGCTTGAGCGCCTTGTGCAGTTCCTCGCCGAGCGCGCGCGTGAAAATGTCGGTCGGCCCGCCGGCGCCGAACGGCACGATCATCTTGACGGAGCGTGAGGGATAATCCTGCGCTTGGCCAGACCATGACGGCAAAATCAGAAGTGTTGCCAGCACGAGAAGCGATGAAAGTCGTCGAATCATGACCACGTGTCGTCCGTGTTGCGCTCGCCGATAATCAGTAGTCGGTAACCAGAAAAAAGCAAATCGATGCAGATCACCATTGCCTGACCTTATCGGCCAATTCCGCTAATGCGCCGGTGAACGGATGGAAGGTAAAGCGAATCACGTGGCGGCCGCGCGGAACGACCACCGCGCGGAAAATCACGTCGGCTTTCATGATTTCGGCGGCAGCACCGTCGACCTCGGCGCGCCACCAGGGCTGCCACACGTCGTTGAGGAGGAGAATGCCGCCGTCCGGCGCGTCGGCTTCGACCGTCACTTCGGTGTTGGTGTAGCGCAGCAATCGCGCACTGCCCGGCGGCCCGTCCCCGGCGCTGCGGGGGAATCCGACTGGCGCTTTGGTGAGAAGCACGGTCCGGCGCGCATCGACAGCAGGCCAGCCGCTGCGCAACATCTCCTCGAAGTCCGCGAGCCGCCAGTCCGTGAGCAGCATCACGCGCGGCAACGCGCGCGGATTTTCATAGACATAGGCATCCCCGGTGCGCGCGATGAGCTTGAGATCGCCCCCTTTGAGCGACGAATCGATCTGCTCGATCGGCACTCCGGTCGCGATGAAGCGCAGCCCGAGCAAATCGGCGAACTCCGAGTGGTACGAGGGATAAAGTGGAGAAAACATCCGCTGCGGCGGGATCGCGACCGTATCGCCGACGTGTGTCGCTTCGTAGAACCAGCGCAGCCGCAGCGGATTGTGGCCGAACACGTGATCGAAGCCCTGCGCCAATCCGAGGTTCGGCCAGTGATAGTCGATGCCGATCAGCTCGACGCGGTCGCGTCGATCGGGCGCCGCGGCTTGGGCGAGCCGCGCGTGTAGTAAGCGCACGGTCTCATTCCCCGTGTCCGGCGCGAGCGCAGCGAAGCGCGCGGGCGGCAGCGCTGTCGAGACATGCGGCGCGTAGTTCCAGGCGATATCCACTGCCATGAACGCCGCGAGCAACCCCGCCGCGCCGAGCGGCCAGCGTGCGTTGAGCGCCCGTACCAGCGCCAGCACAGCAAGGGCCCCGGTGGAGAACACGATCGCGGTCGCGACCGGAACGAGCGCCGGCCGGATGCCAACGACGGAATGCGCGAGCGCCAACGCGGCGGCAACAAGGAGGATCGGGAAAGCGACCTCGAGTGCGCGCTGCAAACGGCTCGGGCGCGGCAGTGTGCCGGCAAGCCAGCGATGTACGACGTAACCGGCGATTATCGCGACCAGCGCCACCAGCACGAACGTCGCGTCGGCTGGGCGGCGGTAGAGATCCACGCCTGGCAGAAAATCATACATCAGAGAAAACGCCGGCGTGTAACCGCCAAGCGCATACAGCAGAAGGGCGGCGGCGGCGATGGTGAAGAAGCGAATCTCGCGCGACCAGGCGCCGCCGCGGATCAGGCCGAACGAAACGACGGCGACAACGGTGAGGGCGCCGGCATAAAGAAGCCCCATGTTCTGCGAGAGATAAAGGCCCGGCGATCCCCAGGCCGCGTCCCAGATCGGACTCTGCGGCGCCCAGTAGTCGATCTTGGGATCCATCGCGCCGAACAGATCGGCAAAGACGAACTGCAGCAGATGCACCGGATGCAGCGATCCCGAGGCGGCCGATGCGTAGCCGATCTCGGGCCGGTTCGAGCGCGCCGCCAGCAGCGCGGCCATGGTGATCGGTATCGCCGCGATCGCGGTGCCGGTTAGCCCCGCCGCCGCGAGCGGCTTGATGCTGGCACGCACGCGCGCGAGCCGCCCTTCGCCGCTCACCCAGTACGCGAGCACGAATCCTGCGAGCACATAGAGCGACAGCAGCGCGACCTGATCGCGACCGACCGCCAGCAAGCCGCCAAGGACGCCGGCGCCGATCCCCGAGCGCCACGACGAGCGCCCGAGCGCGCGCGCGGTCAGCCACAACGCGAGCGGCAGGAATGCGAGACTGACGATTTGCACCGTGTGCTGCATGCGTGCATTGGCCGAGCCGCCGAGCGCAAATGCCATCGCGGCGACGAGCGCGCCGCCGAGGTGCCAGCCACGGTCGTGAAAGAACAGGATCACGCCGACGCCGCCGAGGAACAGATAGAGGAAAGTCACTGCATCGAACGCGCGCAGGCTGACGGCGGGGGTCAACGATGCCAGCAGGACATGCAGCGGCGAGAACAAGAGCGACTGCGGATCGGAAATTTGCGCCCAGCCCGCGAACACGTTGGGCGACCACCACGGCCATTCGCGGCGTGCGATCGAGCGCGCGAGGAACTCGACCTGCGGATAGAACTGGGATTTCGCATCCCACGGAATCGTCACCGCGCCAGACACCCACGGCCAGATCGGCAGCAGGAAGGCGAGCGCGAAAATGGCCAGCGTGATCGGCAGGAGTTGCGCCGTCGTTCCGGCACGCTCACACTGCGCAGTGAGGAAACCGGTTCGGTTACTGGCTGATCGGACGAGCCGAGTGTCCGCCGTGAATTCGATGCGCGCCGGTGCCGGCAATTCGTTCCGCAAGCTCATGCTTCGTCAGTCCATCGTGCCGGCGTGTGGCGAGAATAGTGCGATCCTGCGTGCTCCACATCTGGCAAAGCTGTCGCAGCCGAAGACTGGACGCCGTGTCGGTAGATCGCCGTGCGGCTGCGGCTTATCATAACGAGCGAACGAAGAGGAGCGAGTGCTCATGACCACGCCGATGGTGCCGCGCGAACGCTGCGACTTTTCCGCGATCGTCGATCGGCCGCCGCTCAAATTGCCAGGCGAGGCGCGGCTCGTGTTCTGGAGCATCGTCAATTACGAGGTCTGGGATATTTCCCGGCCGATGCCACGTCAGGTGCTCCCGCCACCCACCGGCGTGCCGCTCTTACCCGATGTGGCGCACTGGAGCTGGCACGAATACGGCATGCGGGTCGGGGCATGGCGCTTCTTCGAGCTTTACGAGCGGCTGAAAATCCGCCCCACGCTCTCGATCAACGCCCGCACCTGCGAGGATTACCCGCGCGTGGCGCAGGAGGCCAAGCGGCTGGGCTGGGAATTCATGGGCCATGCTTACGATCAGCTGCCGATCCACAAGGTCGCCGATCAGGCGGCGATGATCACGCGGTCGCTCGATATCCTCGAGCGCTTCTGCGGCAAGCGGCCGGTCGGTTGGCTGGGTCCTGGCCTCACGCAGACCTTGGAGACGCCGGAGTTGCTCGCCGCCGCCGGCGTGAAATATATCGGCGATTGGGTTTACGACGACGAGCCAACCGTGATCCGCACCGCCAACGGGCCATTGGTGACGCTGCCCTACACGGTGGAAATCAACGACATCACCATGATGATCGTTCAGCACCACGAGAGCGGCTATCTCGCGCAGCGCGCCATCGACCAGTTCGACCGCCTCTACGCGGAGGGAAAGAGCCGGGCAAAAATCATGGCGCTCGCCATCCATCCCTACATCAGCGGCCAGCCGCACCGCATGAAATATCTCGAAGCGATTTATGATCACGCGCGCCGCTTCGACGGTGTGCTGCACTGGAACGGTGCGGAGATTCTGGATTGGTACTTGGCCGCCAGCAAAGGAGCGAAGGCCGAAGCGGCGGCCTAGTGCCGCGAACCCGAAGTTCGCACGGTCGGGCGGCTCGAGCGCGTGCGAACTTCGGAATCGGGACACTAGCCTCGTTCACCACGACTCGACGTTTACACGCGCGTTACGCCACGGTGCGGGCGGGAAACCATCCCGCCAACGACCCGCGCCGCCAGCAATAAGCCTTGCCGATCAAATGGTTGCCGCCCGTAAGCGGCACCGAATGAAATCTCGCGGCGTGCCCCGCCTTGGTCCAACCTGTCTGTTAATTAAGTGGCCGCAGAGGGCGACCCTGATAGCATAGGGTGCCGACGCGTAAGCTTAACGGGATGGGCGGGGGCCGCGTGCGTGGCGTTGACGCTAATGCCCCGCGTTGCGGGTGGTGGCGTTGAAAGTCGGTCCTAGTTTGGACGGATTGCGCACGCGTGCTCCGGCGATCGGCGCCGGGAGCCTGCGCCCCTTTCTTGTCGGCTTGATGGGATTATCTCTCGTGCCAATGCTGTCTGCGTGCATCTTCACGTCCGAGCGGCCGGACATCGTGCTGGAAGCGCCGCCACCTTATCGGGCCGGACGCGGCACCTCCGCGCCGCCCGCGCTCGACTGGTGGCGCGGCTTTCGCTCGCCGGAACTGGTGCGATTGATCGAGGAGGCGCAGGCCAACAACACCGACATCTCGATCGCCATCGCGCGCATCGTCGAGGCCGACGCAAACAGCAAGCTCGCCTTCGCTCCGCTGCTTCCGACGCTGACCGCGAACCTGCAGGGGCTGCGCTCACGGCCCTCGCAAACCACGGGGCCGGGCGGCACCGGCGCCGGTGGGCCCGCCGAGCGCGAACTTTACACCGCGGTCCTCAACGCGAGTTACGAGATCGACTTCTGGGGCAAGAATCGCGCGGCTTCGGTGGCTGCGGAGGAAACCGCGGTCGCTAGCCGCTTCAACAAGGAAGTCGTCGTGCTTTCGACCATAGTATCGGTCGGCAATGCCTATTTCCTGGTGCTGGGTTCGCAGGACCAATTGCGGGTCGCGCGCAACAACCTCGCCGCGGCCGATCGCATCCTCACCTTGATCAAGCAGCGCTTCGAGGCCGGCACCGCATCCCAGCTCGATGTCGCCCAGCAGGAAGCGCTGGTTGCGACCGTGCGCGCGACGATTCCTGTGTTCGACGAAACGCTGCGCCAGAACATCGCCACGCTCGCCGTACTGATCGGGCGCGCGCCCGCCGAGCTTAGCGTGAAGGGCGGCAGCCTGTTCCGGCTCGGAACGCCCCGAGTAACCCCCGGCCTGCCGTCGGAGCTGCTGTTCCAGCGGCCCGACATTCGCGCCGCCGAGGCCAACCTTGCCTCGTCGGAGGCGAGCGTGGAATCTGCGCGCGCCGCTTTTTTCCCCAGCATCACGCTCACCGGGCAAAGCGGCTATCAAAGCGCGGTGTTCAAGCTGTTGTTCAGGCCGGAATCCGCGCTCTACCAGATCGCCGCCAATCTGCTGCAGCCGATTTTCGACGGCGCCCGGCTCGAGGGACAGCTGGAGTTCGCCAAAGGCGTGCAACTGGAGATGCTGGAGACCTATCGCAAAGCCGTGCTCTCGGCATTCGGTGATGTGGAACGGGCGCTGATCGCGGTCACCGATACCACCGAGCAGGAACGCCTGCAGCAGCAGGCGGTGGCGGCCTCGCGGCGCGCTTTCGAGATCGCCGAAATTCGCCTGCGCGAAGGCACCGTGGATCTGGTCACCGTGCTGCAGACCCAGCAGACCTGGTTCACCAACGAGAACAATTTGAACGTCTCGCGGCTGGCACGCATGCAAGCCATTTTGAGCCTGTTTCAGGCGCTCGGTGGCGGCTGGATGCCGCCGGCCACGGGCGCTGGCGCGGTCAAAATCCAATGAGCCTGAAGCGCCGGATCACCGTTTTCCTGATCGTCGCCCTCGTCGTTGCCGGCGTTGTGGCGGTCTATTACATGCCGCAGTGGCAGCAGACGCAGGCGGCGTCGAAAGCGGGCTTCAGGGGCGGCCGACCCGTTGCCGATCCCGTGCCGGTGCTCGCGATCGCGGCGAAGACCGCCGATGTACCGGTGTATCTTGATGGCGTCGGCACCGGCAAAGCGCTCAACACGGTGACCGTGCGGCCGCAGGTCGACGGCAAGCTCATCAACGTTTCGTTCACGGAAGGCCAGGACGTCGAGAAGGGATACGTGCTGGCCAAGATCGATCCGGTGACCTATCAGGCCGCCTACGACCAGACGGTGGCAAAGAAGGCGCAGGACGAGGCGCAGCTCGCCAACGCCAAGCTCGATCTCGAGCGCTACACGAGACTCGCGGCCACCAACGCCGTCAACAAGCAGCAGCTCGATACGCAAAGGGCCATGGTCGCTCAGTTCGAGGCGCAGGTGCAGCTCGATCAGGCCGCGATCGATAACGCCCGCGCCATGCTGTCCTATACCAATGTCGTCGCGCCGATCAGCGGACGCACCGGCATTCGCCAGGTCGACGAGGGCAACATCGTTAAGGCAGCTGAGCCCACCGGCATCGTGATCCTCACGCAGCTTCGTCCGATCTCGGTCTTCTTCAACCTGCCGCAGCAGGAGCTGCCAGAGCTCAACCGCGCACAGGCACAAAGTCCATTGTCGGTCGATGCGCTCGGGCCCGACGGCAAGACCGTGCTCGACAAGGGAAAGGTGGTCGTCATCGACAACCAGGTCGATCAGACCACCGGTACGATCAAGCTCAAAGGCGAGTTTCCCAACACGAATCTCCAGCTGTGGCCCGGACAGTTCGTCAATGTCCGGGTGCTGATCGATACCTTGCGCCAGGTCGTGGTGGTGCCGACCGCCGCGATCCAACGCGGCCCCAACGGAACGTTCGTGTACGTGCTCAAGGACGAGAGCACCGTTGCGGTACGACCGGTGACGCTCGCCCAGCAGGACGATGCGCAGACCGTGGTGGCAACCGGACTGCAAGCCGGCGAGCGCGTGGTCACGACCGGATTTGCGCGGCTCACCGATGGAACGCAGGTCGTGGCTTCGAGCGCCGAGGATGCCGGACAAATCACCCCGCGCGCCCCGCGTCAGGACGGAACCCGCGGCAATCGCGCCGCGGAGAAGGGCAAGCGCAGTCCGAGCACAGGCAGGCCGCCGGCCATCAACCCATGAGCGTCTCGTCGCCGTTTATTCATCGGCCGATCGCGACATCGCTGCTCGGGGTGGCGGTCTTTCTAGGTGGAATGCTCGGCTATTTGTGGCTTCCCGTCTCATCGCTGCCGCAGGTCGATTTCCCCACCATCCAGGTCACGACGCAATTGCCCGGCGCGAGCCCCGACGTCATGGCGTCGCTGGTGACGGCGCCACTCGAGCGCAATTTCGGGCAAATCCCGTCGCTCCAGCTGATGACCTCGTCGAGCTCGTTTGGGATCAGCCAGACCACGCTCCAGTTCGAGCTCAGCCGCGACATCGATGCCGCGGCGCAAGACGTGCAGGCCGCGATCAATGCGTCGGCATCGGTGTTGCCGAGAAACCTGCCGTACCCGCCGGTCTATTCCAAGGTCAATCCCGCCGACTCGCCCATCATCACGCTCGCGATCCGATCGGACACCATCTCGCTGCGCGCGCTCAGCGACATCGCGGACACGCTGCTTGCCCAGCGGTTGAGCGAACTCACCGGTGTCGGCCGGGTCACGGTGCAGGGCAACATTCGCCCGGCGATCCGCATCCGGGCGGATCTGTCGCGGCTCGCCAATTACGGCATCGCACTCGAAGACCTGCGCAACGTGATCGTCGCCGCCAATGTGGCCGGCCCGAAAGGTGCGCTCGACGGCGTCCACCAATCCTACACGATCTCCGCCAACGATCAGCTCACCGCGGCGGACGCTTATCGCAACGTGATCATCACCTACCGCAACGGCGCCCCGGTGCTGCTGCGCGACGTGGCCGAAATCATCGACGACCTCGAGAACAGCAGGGTCGGCGGCTGGTATCAGGGCAAGCCTGCGATCGTCGTCGACGTCCAGCGGCAACCCGGCGCAAACGTTATCGAGACGGTGCAGCGTATCAAGAACGAGCTGCCCAAGCTGCAACGCTCGATGCCCGTGGGCGCCACGCTCACCGTGGTTCACGACGCGACCGAGAGCATTCGCGCGTCGGTGCGCGACGTGCAGTTCACGCTCATTCTCAGCGTGGCGCTGGTGATCACCGTGGTGCTGATCTTCCTGCGCACGATCCGTGCCACCGTCATCGCCGGCGTGGCGCTGCCGCTGTCCTTGATCGCGACCTTCGGCGTGATGTGGTTCTGCGGGTTTTCCCTCGACAACCTCTCGCTCATGGCGCTGACCATCGGCACCGGCTTCGTGGTCGACGATGCGATCGTCATGATCGAGAACATCGTGCGCCACTTGGAAGACGGCGAGCCGCCGTTCGAGGCGGCGCTGCGCGGCGCGAGCGAAATCGGCTTCACCGTGATTTCGCTCACATTCTCGCTCATCGCCGTATTCATTCCGCTGTTGTTCATGACCGGCCTGGTCGGCCGCATGTTCCGCGAATTCGCGCTCACCCTGACCATCGCGGTGGTGACGTCGGCGGTGGTTTCGCTGACCTTGACGCCGATGATGTGCAGCCGCTTGCTGCGGCATCAGGCGGCGGAGCCTGCGCGCCGCGGTATCACCCACATCTTTCACCGCGCCGTGGACTGGTCGGTGGAGTTCTACCGGCGGACGCTGGAATGGGTGCTGCGTCACGAGACGCTGACGCTCGTGGTAACCGCTGGGACGCTCGCGGCAACCATCTGGCTCTACATCATCATTCCCAAAGGGTTCCTGCCGCTGCAGGACACCGGCCTGATCTTCGCGGTCATGGAAGGCGGGCAGGAGGTTTCCTTCACCGAGATGAAGCGCCTCCAAAGCGCGGTCGAGAGCGCGATCCGCAAGGATCCCGAGGTGACCGGCGTGGTCTCGGTCATCGGCGTCACGCCGATCAACGCCACGCCCAATGCCGGCCGGCTCGCGATCACGCTGCGCTCGCGCGACGAGCGCAAGACGCCGGTGACCGCGGTAATCGAGCGCCTGCAAGAGCTGGTCGCCGCGGTCCCCGGCGTCATCGTCTATTTCCGGCCGGTGCAGGACATCCAAATCTCGACGCGCACGAGCCGTGCGCAATTCCAGTACACGCTCACCGGCACCGATGCTGATGAGGTCGGCGAATGGGCGGCGAAGCTCGCGCGCCAATTGCAATCCTCGCCGCTCCTCCGCGACGTCGCCTCCGAGGCGCAGGACAACGGCTTCGCGATGCGGGTGGAGATCGACCGCGAAACCGCGGGACGGCTCGGTGTCTCGGTGCAGACGGTCATCGACACGCTCAGCGATGCATTCGGGCAGCGACAGATTTCAACGATTTACGGGCAGGCCAACCAATACCGCGTGGTCCTCGAAGCGATGCCGGAATACCAGAACGACCCGACATCGCTGGCGAAGATCTATGTGCCCGCTTCCGGCATTCAGGCGGTTGCGCAGTCGACCTCGCTGACTTCGACCGCACCGACCGTCATTCCCGGCGTGTCAGGCAGTCCGATGGTGCCGCTGAGCACGCTCGCGCGCTTCGAGCACACCACGGCGCCGCTGGTTATCGCCCATCAGGAGCAATTCCCGGCGGTGACGATCAGCTTCAACGTTGCCCCCAACGCCGCGCTCAGCGATGCGGTCAGCGTAATCTCGCAGGCCGAGCGCGACATCGGCATGCCGTCTTCTGTCATCGGCAGCTATTCCGGCGATGCCGCCGAGTTCGCCAAATCGCTGGCCGGCGAGCCCTGGCTGATCCTCGCGGCGGCGATCACGATCTACATCGTGCTCGGCGTGCTCTACGAGAGCTTCATTCATCCGCTCACCATTCTCTCGACCTTGCCCTCGGCGGGCGTCGGTGCGCTGCTGGCATTGATGCTCTACAAGCAGGACCTCTCGGTGGTCGCGCTGATCGGCATCGTGCTGCTGATGGGCATCGTCAAGAAGAACGCGATCATGATGATCGACTTCGCCCTCGAGGCGGAGCGCAAGCAGGGTCTCTCGCCGCGCGAGTCGATCGTGCAGGCGTCGCTGCTGCGGTTCCGGCCGATCATGATGACCACGCTGGCGGCGCTGTTCGGTGCTATTCCGCTCGCGTTCGAGCAGGGCACCGGCTCGGAGCTGCGCAATCCTCTCGGCATCACCATCATCGGCGGATTGCTGCTGAGCCAGCTGCTCACGCTTTACACCACGCCGGTCGTCTATCTCGCGATGGAGCGCGTCAAGGCGCGGTTGAGCCGGCCGGCGCCGCTGCAGACCGAGCTCGATCTCGCCGAACACCCGCAACTTTCCCCGCCTCCGCTCGCCGGAGAGAGTCACGTGGCCGCGGAGTGACGCGATGGACTCCGTGAGCTTTTCCGAGCCGTTCATCCGCAGGCCGGTCGGCACGACGCTACTTGCCATCGGCCTGTTCCTGGTCGGTGCGGTCGCCTATCGCTTCCTGCCGGTCGCCAGCATGCCGACCGTGGATTTTCCCACGATCAACGTCACCGCCAGCCGGCCCGGCGCCGATCCCGAGACGATGGCGGCGACGGTCGCAGCGCCGCTCGAGCGCCGCCTGGGCGAAATCGCGGGGGTGACCGAGCTCACTTCGCGCAGTTCGCTCGGCTCCACCCGCATCACCGCCCAGTTCGACCTTTCCCGCAACATCGACGGCGCCGCGCGCGACGTGCAGGCAGCGATTAATGCTTCGATCACCGACTTGCCAAGCGATCTGCCGGCGACACCAACGTTCCGCAAATCCAATCCAGCCGCGATTCCGATCATGATCCTGGCGCTGACCTCAAAGACGGTTCCGCCCAGCGCCCTCTATGACGCCGCCGACACGGTGATCGCTCAGCGGCTCTCGCAGGTCGAAGGCGTCGCCGAAGTCAACGTCAACGGCGCCGAGCAGCCCGCGATCCGCGTGCGCGTCAATCCGATCGCGCTCGCCTCCATGGGGCTCAATATGGAGGACGTGCGCACGGCGATCGCCAGCAGCAACGGAATCGGGCCGATCGGCGGCTTTGACGGCAACGAGCGCGCGATCGCGATCGCCAGCAACGACCAGCTTCGCAACGCGCCCGATTATGATCCGATCGTGGTGCGCGCGGCCAATGGCGCGGTGGTTCGGCTCTCCGCCATCGCCTCGATCGAGGGCGGGGTGCGCAACAGCCGCGCGGCCGGCTGGTTCAACGGCCAGCCCTCCGTGCTGCTGGTGATCAACAAGCAAGCCAACTCGAACGTGATCGAGACGGTCGACCGCATCTACGAGCTGCTGCCGGAGATCAAGCGGTGGATCTCGCCGGGCATCGATATTTCAGTGCTATCGGACCGTACCCAGACGATTCGGGCCAGCGTGCACGACATGCAACTCACGCTCATGGCCACGATTGCGCTGGTCATGCTGGTGGTATTCGTCTTCCTCCGCCGCGCCGCCACCACGATTGCCGCCGGCGTGACGGTACCGCTCTCGCTCGCCGGTACGTGCGCCATGATGTGGCTCGCCGGCTTCTCGATCGACAATCTCTCGCTGATGGCGCTCGCGGTCTCGGTCGGCTTCGTGGTCGACGATGCGATCGTGATGATCGAGAATTGCTTCCGCAATCTGGAAAAAGGCATGTCGCCGTTCCGCGCGGCGATCGAAGGCGCGCGGCAGATCGGCTTCACCGTGCTCTCGATCAGCATATCGCTGGTGGCCGCCTTCATTCCGCTTCTGTTCATGACCGGGATCGTTGGCCGCGTGTTCCGGGAATTCTCGGTGACGCTGGCATTCGCGATCGCGGTCTCGACCGCGGTGTCGCTGACGCTCACGCCGATGATCTGCGCGCACTTCGTGCGCAAACCGCCGAGCCCCGACGCGACTTGGCTTGACCGCATCGTTGAACGAGTCACTGGACTGATGGCGCGCGGCTATGCGCGCAGCCTCAGCGTCGTTCTCGAGCATCGCGCGCTCACGCTGTTCGTTCTGGCGGCGGTCATGACCGTCACCGTGATGCTCTATATCCAAACCCCCAAAGGCTTTTTCCCCTCTGACGATACCGGCCTGGTGTTTGGCGGCACGCAGGCTTCCGCCGAGATTTCCTTTCCGGCGATGTACGAGTTGCAGCAGAAGGCGGAAGCGATCGTGCGCGCCGACCCCGCCGTCGCCAATCTCGGCTCCTCGATCGGCGCCTCCTATTTTACCCCGTCGGTGAACCGCGGCACGATGTTCATCAGCCTCAAGCCGCTCGCCGAGCGCGGCGTGACCACGCAGACTGTCGTCGCTCGCTTGCGACAGAAGACGGCCGACATTCCGGGACTGCGGGTGTACTTCTTTCCGATGCAGGACGTGCGGGTGGGCGGCCGCCAGGCCGACTCGACCTATCAATTTACGCTTTGGGACACCGATTATCAGGAGCTTGTGCGCTGGGCGCCGCGCGTGTTCGAGGTGATCCAGAGGGTGCCGGGGTTGGTCGACGTCTCAACGGATCGCGAGACCGGTGGACTGCAAGTAAACGTGTCGATCGACCGCATTGCCGCGTCGCGCCTCGGCGTGCGCGTGCAGGACATCGCCAACGCGCTCAACAATGCGTACGCGCAACGGCAGGTCTCGACGCTCTACACCCAGCGCAACCAGTACCGCGTGGTGCTCGAAGTCGATCCGCAATATCAGCGCGATCCCGTCAACCTGGATCGAATCTACGTGAGCGGCGCCAACAACACGCAGGTTCCGCTCGCCGCCGTGACCAAGATCCAGCGCGGGCTATCTCCCCTGATCGTCAACCATCAGGGGCAGTTCCCCGCGATCACCATCAGCTTCAGTCTTGAGGAGGGGGTCCCGATCGCGGAAGCGACGCGGCGCGTCGATCAGGCGGTGGCCGAGCTGCATCTGCCCGATACCCTCCACGCCGAATACGCCGGCGACGCGCGCGCCTACCGAATGTCGGTCGGTGCGCAACCTGTGCTGATCATCGCGGCGCTGATCGCGGTCTACATCGTGCTCGGCGTGCTGTACGAGAGCCTGGCGCACCCCGTCACCATCATCTCGACGCTGCCTTCGGCCGGACTGGGCGCGCTGCTCGCGTTGCAGATCTTCAGCAGCGAGCTTTCGCTGATCGCCTTTATTGGCATCATCCTGCTGATCGGCATCGTCAAGAAGAACGGAATCATGATGGTCGACTTCGCGCTCGAGGGTGAGCGCAAGCGCGGGTTATCCCCGGAGCGGGCGATTTTCGAGGCATGCCTCAACCGCTTTCGGCCGATCATGATGACCACGATGGCGGCGCTGCTCGGCGCCGTGCCACTGGTGATCGCGAGCGGCCCCGGCTCGGAGCTGCGCAGGCCGCTCGGCATCACCATCGTTGGCGGGCTCTTGGTCTCCCAGATGCTGACGCTCTACACGACGCCGGTGATCTATCTGCTGCTGGACAAGCTGCACCGGCGGCTGTGGGGCGCGCGCGAGCATCGCGAGCCCGGCACGTTGCTGCGCTCGGCAGCGCGCGCGCTGCGGCCGTAGCTGCGCATACGTCACTTCCCGGCATCGCCGGCATCGTTTCCGCGGAGCATGGATGCGCGGGTCACCAGCGCGTTTACGCGCGTCTTCGACGCGCTATGCCCGCATGACCGTGGGTTTTACCCTGCCTTCGCCAATGGCGGCAGGTCGGCGAGCTCCTGAGCGTAGGCCTGATCCATGCGCGGCGTGAGCCCGCTCTTCGCCAGCTCGTCGGCGAACATTTTGCGCACCATCGGCTCCTCGTCGGCATAGTCGATCTGATCGCCGCCGAGGCGGCGGCTGATCCAGGCCTTGGGCACGCCCTGCGCGTTGCGAATGGCGACGCCCTCGTGCTTGAAGGCGAGATAGCGCGCCGGCGTGGTGCCGCCGTTGAAATGCTGGTGGAACCACATGTTGGGCGGCACGATCAGCGTGCCCACCTCCCAGTCGTAGCGGCGCGGCTCGTCGCCCTCGGGCCACATCAGCGAATAGCCATCGCCCGAGAGGATGATCACATGCGCACCGGGCCCATGCGCATGGCCCTTCTTGTAGGTGCCGATCGGAAACTGCGAGATGTGGCTGTTCATCGAGCCTTTCGCCATATTGAAGCGGATGTGGCCGCCGCCGGCGCCGCGCTCCTTGGCGGTGATCAGCGGCAGGTTGACCGCGTCGGCGACGAAATTGGTGACCAGCAGAAAGCCTTTCTGATCGCCCTTGGCGCTGAAATAGTCGGGCTCGCCGTTGAACCGGTTCTTGAAATCGTAGCTGGTGTTGAAGATGTACTCGACATCCTCGTAGAGGTTGATCACCGGCGGCGCGTTGGTGACCGCGACGTAGCGCGCCGGCATCTGGCCCGAGCCGTTGAAGTGCTGATGCCAGCAGTTGAGCGGAATGGCGAACATCGCGCCCGCCTTCCACTCGAAGGTGATGCGTTTGCCGGCGTCGTTCCACACCGTGGTGGAGCCGCGGCCGTCGAGCACCAGGATCATCTCCTCGAACAGCTGACGCTGCGGCGCAAGCTTGCCTCCCGCCGAAATCTCGCAGACGTAGCAGTCGTTGGAGGTGCGCGAGGCTTCGTGGTTGATGTAGACGCCGGATCCGCCGCGCCGCGCCCACGGCTTGAGCTCGACCGTTCGAAGGTTGCGCACGTAATGCGCGCTGATGATGTCGAGACCTTCGCCGCGCACCCAACGCAGATAGGGCGTATCTTTTTCGGTCGCGAATTTCTTCGCCAGCTCTTCCGAGACGACGGCGTCTTTGGCCATTATTTGCTCCTTTCAGGGATCAGGGCATCAGTGATAGAGATCAGAGCTCAGCGCGCGTTGCTGATACCTGATCCCTGATTACTGACTGCTGATCGCCACACATTTTTCCGCTCGCATCCGCAGGTAAATCGGATCGCCGGTCGGGGTGCGCAAGGACGGATGGGCCTTGGCTAGCAGCTCGATCTCACCGACCTTCACGCGAAAGTCGAGATAGTCGCCCAAAAAGTCCTTCGCGCTGACGGTCCCCTTGTAGGCGTTGTCGCCGTCCGCGACGGGGAGCGGCGTTTCCGACAGTTCCACGTCCTCGGGTCGCACCGAGACAGTGACGCGCGCGTTCTTGCCAATGCCGTTACTGGCATGCGCCTTGAGCTCGCCGATGCCGGAGCTGACGACACAGCGGCCGGCCTCGAGCGCGGTCACGACCCCGTCGATGAAATTGGTGGTGCCGACGAAATCGGCGACGAACTTGTCGTGGGGCTGCTCGTAAATCTGGCGCGGTGTCCCGACCTGAACGACGCGACCCTCGTTCATCACCGCGATCTCGTGCGAGAGCGCCAGCGCCTCGCTCTGGTCATGGGTGACATAGACGGTCGTGAGATTGAGCTCGCGCTGCAGCCGCTTGAGCTCGGAGCGCATGCGGTCGCGCAGCTTGGCATCGAGATTGGAGAGGGGCTCGTCGAGCAGCAAGAGCTGCGGCTCCATGACCAACGCGCGCGCCAGCGCGAGACGTTGCTGCTGGCCGCCGGAAAGCTTGGTAGCGTCGCGATCCACCAGCTCCGCGAGCGCGACCGTCTCCAATACGCGCATGACTTTTTCGCGGATGTCCTTCTTGGCAAGACGGCGCACCTCGAGCGGGAAGGCGACATTCTGAAAGACATTCATGTGCGGCCAGATCGCGTAGGACTGGAACACCATGCCGAAATTGCGCTTGTTGGGAGCGACGAAGATTCGCTTTTCCGAAGAATAGACGACGCGCCCGCTCACTTCGATCACGCCGGAGCGCGGCTTCTCCAGTCCGGCAATTGAGCGCAGCGTGGTGGTCTTGCCGCAGCCGGAAGGCCCGAGCAGGGTGAACAGCTTTCCTTCCGGCACCTCGAAGCTGACGTCCTGCACGGCTTTGACCGCTTCGCCGCGCTCATTGGCATATTCGGTGAACAGCGATCCTACGCGCAGCACGTTCCCATCCCGCGTTTACGTTTCCGCGATTCCGAACCGTCTGCCCAAAAGCTGCGCGACCATCACCAGCAGGAACAGCGCGACGATCAGCATGACGCCGAGGGCGGAAAGCTCCACGTACTGCCCATTCTGCCACAGCTCCCAGATCATGATCGACACCACTTCCGAGCCCGGCGAATAGAGCAGAATCGAGCTGGCGAGCTCCCGTATCGAGACGATCATCACATAGATGAAGCCGGCGAGCAGCCCTGGCTTGAGCAGCGGCAGCACCACGCGGCGGAACATCATGCTCCAAGATGCGCCGCTCATCGCCGCCGATTCTTCGAGCTCTTTATGGATTTGCAGCATGGAGGCCGAGTTGTAGCGCATGCCGTAGGGGAGGAAGCGCGTGACATAGGCGATGAGCATGATCCAGAGCGTGCCGTAAATGCCGATGTCCACGTAGAGATAACACACCATGATGGCAAGCCCGAGCACCAGGCCGGGAAACACCAGCGGCAGAGATGCCAGATTGTCGAGCATCCAGCGTCCCGGTATTCGCGTGCGCACCACAATCCATGCGACGACCGCCGAGACCAGCATGATGATGGTGGCGCTCCCAAGGGCCAGCACCAGGCTGTTCCAGACGGTGCCGGCAAACTGCGGGTAGTCGAGCACGGCACGATAGGAATCGAGGCTCATGCGGCCGAGCGCCGCCCACGACGGCGCGCTGTAGAACTTTTGCGTCGAGGACCACAGCAGCACCAGGAACGGCAGCAGCACGATCACGATGAAATAAAGAATGAACAGTGATGCTGTGAAGTAGCGCCATTTGCCGAGATCGATGGTGCGCGGCCGAAAGCCCTTGCCGGTGACGGTGGAAAAGCGCGCGCCTTGGCTGGATAGTCGCGACTGCGCGTAGATGCCGAGCGAGGTGATCAACAGCAGTGTTATCGCGTAGGCCGCGGCGAGGCCAATCTGGCTCGGATATTGGTGGATCGCCTGATAGATCGACGAGGTATAGACATGGATGCCGACTGGCAGGCCTAACAGCGCGGGAACCTCGAATGATTCGATGGAGCGGACGAACAGGATCAGCAACGATCCGAGCGCGGCCGGCCAGGCTAGCTGCAAGGTGATCCGGCGCGCGACCTGTGGCACCGAGGCGCCGCTCATCGCTGCCTGCTCCTCGAGCGCGGGGTCCATCGAGCGGAACGCCGCGCTCATCAGCAGGAACGCCATCGGCGAATAGTGCAGGCCGTCGACCCAGATCATTCCCGCCATCGTGTAGATGTTCACGAACACCGCGTCGGTGTCGAACAGCCCTTGCAGCGCGAGATTGACGAGGCCGATCTTCGGACTGGCCAGCATGATCCAGGACACCGTGAAGAGAATGCCGGGGATCACCAGGGGAATAATCGCGAGCGCGAAGAACAGTGCCTTGAACGGCGTGTTGGTGCGCTCGTTCATCCAGGCGAGCCCGGTACCAATGACCAGCGAGACGGAGGCGGCGCCCACTGCGAACTGCAGCGAGTTGAAGAACAGACCCACATTCTCCGGATCGAGATAGGCGTCGCGGAAGTTCTCCAGCGTGTACTGCGCCGACAGCGTGGCGGTCTGTGGCGTGAGAAAGGCCTGCCAGAGGAGAAAAACGAGCGGCACCAGCGCAAGCCAGATCACCAGCGCGACCGGAACGCCGATCACCGCCCATTTCCAATCGAGCTGCGACCTGAGTGGGCGCCACGCCATGCGCCCGTCTGCAGCAGTCAGCTCGGTGCTCCTGGCGGTCATTCAGGCGCGTTCGCACGCGGCGTCTGCGTCCACCGAAGCGAGCCTAATCATGCGCGTGATGGTGGTGGTGCCCGTGTGGATGATCATGATCGTGGCCATGTCCATGACCGTGATCGTGCCCATGCTCATGATGATGGATGCGCTGCATCGGCCGGCCGCGCCGCGGATCCTCGCTGAACAGAAGCGACTTGATCGTGACCGGAACCGTGAACGACGGCATGCGGATGCGTCCGAGGTCGATGTAATCGAAATCGCGCAGCACCACGCCGTCGATCGCCAGAATCTCGCTCTCGACCAGAAGCTCTTCGCGCAGGATCGCGCCCAAGGTCTGCGCGATGTCGCCGTCGAGCATAAGATAGATCGGTTTCCTGCGCTCGATCGTGGTGGCAAGCCCGTGCCGGATGCCCTCGGCAAAGGCGGAGATGCGCTCATAGGAGGGCGCCCCTTGCCAGCGCAGCGCCAACGCCACCTCGCCTTCCCCCTCGATCAGATCGAACGCCGTGAAATGCGCCCGGATCGCCTTGGCGAGGCTCGCGGAACCGATCGCCTCTCCACACGTGTAGGGCGGCTGCAGCACCTGCAGATTGCGGCGCGGCAACAGCTCGCCCGGTTTCGAGATGTAGCTGGTATTGCCGCTCAACTGCACGCTGTATTCGGAGGCGCCGAGCGCAGTGGCGCGGATGCATTCGCCGGGCGGCAGCAGCGGCCACGGCAGCGCGCCTTGGTCCACTCTGCGCCGGATGGCGCGGCCGAGGCGCCGGCCCATGTCGCCGAAGTCGCGGTCTTCACGGCCGTAGACGTATTCGCCGACGCCGCCCGAGAACATGATGCCATCGATGCGGCCGAACGCATCGATCGGATCGGTCAGGAATAGATGCGTGACCGCATGGGGCATCGGGCGCTGCGTGAGCGCGGCGACCAACGTGTCTGCCATGCCGTCCGCGAGCTGAGCGAGAGCATCCGGCGAGATGCGGTCGCCCCGCTTCCAGTCGAAACCGGCCTGGCGCGCGTGAAACTTGCCGGCGGGATCGAGGCGCACGAGCGTGCCTTTGTCGATGACGTGCAGGCGGCCGCCGATGTGCACCGCCGCGGTCGCCACCACATCGCCCTTCTCGACGATGGCCAGCTTGGTGGTGCCGCCGCCGATATCGATGTTGAGAATGCGCTTGCCCTCGTCATAGGACACTTTTGACGCGCCCGAGCCGTAGGCCGCCAGCATTGCCTCCATGTGGTGGCCGGCGGTGGCGGTGACGAAATCGCCGCGCTGCTCCGCCAACAGGCCGGCGATGGCCTCGGCGTTCTCGCGGCGCAGCGCCTCGCCGGTCAAGATGACGACGCCGGTGTCGATCTCCTCGGGCTTGATCCCCGCCACCGCGTAAGCCTCGTCGATGATGGTGCCGAGCGCCGTGTCGTCGATGCGTTCGTCGCTCGAATAGGGCGTCAACGCCACCGGCGACTGGAACAGGGTCTCGCGCGAGACGACGTAGTAGCGGCTGGTGAGGTCTTCGCCGTAGCGGCGCAGGTTGATGCGCGAGAAGATCACCTGCGTCCCCGACGAGCCGATATCGATGCCCACTGTCACCAGCGTGACGTGATCCTGAATCCAGATCGGGTTGTCCTCGATCCGCTCCTCGGGATCGAACTCGAAATGGTCGTGATCGTGATCCGCGTCGCCGTCGTGCTCGTGAACGAAATCCTGGCCCAGCAGGTGGTCGGCCAATGTGTGGCTCTGTTTTTTATCGTCGGGCATGAATTGCTCCTGATCGGCACTCGAACGGCGGGGGCGGTTATCGCATGGCCGATTTGCCGGGGTCAAAAGGCTGCTGCCTGCACCGAGATTGCTCGAAATCACTGGGCCAAATCGGCGTTGCGCTTGATTGACAGCCCGGTGAGGGAGGGTCACCTTGCGGCGCTCGAAATCTGAGAAATGGATGCGACCGTGAGTGAAACCAAGACGCACGACGGCATGGCGGCGCAGGCCTATATCGCGCGCCTCGGGGAGCGCGGGATCGAATACGTGTTCGCCAATGCCGGCACCGACTTCGCGCCCATCGTCGAGGCGCTCGCCCACGACCGCGGTGCCAAGGCGCCGCGCTTCATGGTCGTTCCGCACGAGAACGTCGCCATGGCGATGGCGCACGGCTATTACCGCATCGCCGGCAAGCCGGCTGCGGTCATGGTGCACGTGACCGTCGGCACCGCAAACGCGATCAACGGCATCATCAATGCGGCGCGCGACAACGTTCCGGTGCTGCTCGCCGCCGGCCGCACGCCGATTACCGAGACTGGCAGCATCGCCTCGCGCAACCGCCCGATCCACTGGGGCCAGGAGGCCTTCGATCAGGGCGGCATGCTGCGCGAATACGTCAAATGGGACTACGAGCTGCGTGCGGGGCAGCCGGTCGAGGCCGTGGTCGACCGTGCGCTCGATATCGCCATGAGCGAGCCGCGCGGCCCGGTCTATCTGACCTTGCCGCGCGAAGTTCTCGCCGCCCCCGCGGTCGAGCCGCGCCGTGACGGCGTGCGTCCGCTGGGCGCGCTGACGCCCGAGCCGGCGCGCGCCGCGATCGAACAGGCGGCCTCGCTCATCGCCAAGGCGGAATTTCCGCTGATCGTCACTTCCAGCATCGGGCGCGTGCCCGCGGCGGTGAGCGCACTGGCCGCGCTCGCCGATGAGTTCGCGTTGCCGGTCGTGCAGTCGGAGCCGCGCGACATGAATCTGCCGACCGATCATCCCATGCACCTCGGCTACGACCTGGCGCGCTGTTGCCGAAGGCCGACGTGGTGATCGTGATCGACAGTGTCGTGCCGTGGATGCCGCGCCTCGTTCAGCCGCGCAAGGATGCCAAGGTCATTCATATCGGCAGCGATCCGCTGGAGACGCGCTATCCATTCCGCGAGCTGGAAACCGATCTGCTGATCGCCGGCTCGTCGCTCGCGGCTCTCACGATGTTGCAGGAGAACCTTTCCGAGGCGATGAAGTCGCGGCAATCCACGGTCGAGCGCCGGCGCAAGGCGCTGGCGCAGATGCGCGAGGAGATCCTCGCCAAGCGCCGCAAGCTGATTGACACGGTGAAGGATCAAACACCGATTCATCCCGCCTGGCTCGCCGCCTGCATCAATCAGGTGAAATCGGAGGATGCCATCGTCATCAGCGAGCTGGGCGCACCGCTCCCGGTGCTCGAGCTCAGGAAACCGCTCACCTATATGGGGGGCCTGCTCTCGGGAGGGCTCGGCTTCGGCATGGGCGCCGGGCTCGGCGCCAAGCTCGCGGCCCCGGAGCGCGAGGTGATCGTGACCGTCGGCGACGGCTCCTACATGTTCGGCAATCCGGTCCCGTATCACTACGTGGCCCGGGCGGAGCAGCTGCCGACGCTGACCGTGATTGCCAACAACCAGTCCTGGCTGGCGGTGCGCCAGTCGACGCTGGACGTCTTTCCCGAGGGTCGCGCCGCCAAGGCCAACGTCATGGCGCTGACCGAGCTCAAGCCGGCGCCGGACTACGAGAAGGTGATCGAGACCTGCGGTGGCCGCGGCGAAAAGGTCGAAGCGCCGGGCGACCTTGTGCCGGCGCTGCGCCGCGGTCTCGACGCGGTCCGTTCGGGAACGCCGATCACGCTCAATGTGCTCACGCAAGCGCGGCGGTGACAAGGAACGGCCGAGGGGCCGCGCCGGTGCCTCTAGCCGAACTATCGCGCACGGTTCGCCGTTTGCTCGCGCGGACGCCTCTGCGCACGTTCCTCATCTATCCGATTTGCGTGGTCCTGTTCGAGCTTGCGATCCGGCGCGGACAGATCGTCGTCGTGCCGTGGGGCGCGCTGTTTCTGGTGTGGGGATATTTGCAATACCGGCTCACCGGAAATTATCGCCTGCTGCACGGCGGCGGCGGTCCCGGCATCACCGTGCCGCCGGAACGTCTGGTTGGCGGCGGACCGTATGCCTACACGCGCAATCCGATGTATCTCGGCCATCTCATTTTCCTGCTCGGATTGGCCGTGACCTTCTGGTCGTGGTTTGCCTTCGCCCTGTTTGTTCTGCAGGCGATCTGGTTGCACCGCCGTGTGCTTGCCGACGAGGAGCGCCTGCGCGCACAATTTGGCGCGGAATATGCGGCCTATCAGGCGCGGGTGAAGCGATGGATTCCCGGGCTGCTGTAAGCCGGGCTGCTTCACTTCTTACTTGGGCACATTCTTCATGTAGTCGGCGAGGAAGGCACGCACATCAGGCAATATCGACAAGGCGGACTGCGCGATCTTTGGCGTGTCCGCTCCCGCCTTCCACTGCGGCACAAAGCCAAAAGTTTTTTCCGCCTCTTCCGCGTAGGCCGGATCTTCGTTGACGCGCATGATCGCGCTGCGCCAGGCCTCAATCGCCGACTGCGGCGCGCTCGGCGGCATCACGATCACCCGTTGGATGATGCCATCGGCGCCGATGATCGATTTGTAGATCTCCCACAATCGGCCGGAGGGCATGGCGCCCCTGATTTTCCGATAAAGCTCGTGGAACGGCAGAATCGGCAGCCCGGCGACGCCGTCGGGCATGAAGAAACTTTTGCCATCGTAGCCGGGATCATAGAACACCGGGATCGCTTGTCCCGTCTTCACCATGCTCGGCTCGACCACGCCGCGATAGCTGGGCGGCGATTCCGCGAAGAAGTTGATCTCGCCGCGCTGAAAGGCGAGCCGCGCCGCCGGGCTCGAGCGATAACCGGTGACGTATTTGTACGAGAGGCCCAGCATGTCGAAGGCAAAGCGCATGCGCAGGTCCTTGGACGTATCGATGCTCAACCCGCCGCCGATCAGCCCTTTGGCTTTGACGATATCGCTCGCCGCTTTCATGCCGGGCGCAACATCGGTACGCACGAAATGCACGGTGGTGCCGGGTTGGGTGGCAACGAATTCGTAACTTTTGAAATCCACCCGGAAGCGGTCAGGATCGAGCGCGTATATGAAGGCGGTGCCGGTGAAGTAACCGGCCATCGTGCCGTCGCGCGGCGCCACCTCCCCCAAATATTTCGCGCCGACGACGCCGCCGGCTCCCTCCATGTTCTGAATGACGATCGTCGGCTCTCCATCGATGTGCCGCGCGACGTGCTTGGCGAACAGGCGACCCTCGATATCGGTTGGACCGCCGGTCGCAAAATTGATCAGAAGGGTAATCCGCTTGCCCCGGTAGAACGGATCTTCGGCGAAGCAATTTGCCGCGCCGAGCAGGAGGCAAGCGCAGACCAGGGCGGCGACGCGCACGAGCGCCATTCGCATCTTCCCGATTATCGTCGTGCACAAGCTTACTCGGCAGCTCCGCACCGGGGAAGGAGAGCCTGAACTGCTGGACGCGCCGGGCAGCGCCGTGGCAAAACGTCGGACCCGAGAAAGCCGCCCATGCTGGAAAAAGCGCAAACCGAGAAATTCAACGCCTACGATCGGCCGCACGCCGACCTGCGCGAATTCATCGCGCGCGCGGACGCTGCGGACGAAGTCGTGCGGATCGGTGGCGCTGACTGGAAGCTGGAAATGGGGACGCTGGCGGAAATCGTGAACCATGCTCGCGCCGAGCCGCCGGCGATCCTGTTCGAAGACGTGCCGGGCTATTCCTCGGGCATGCGGCTTCTCTCCGGCGCAACCAACTCGTCGAAACGGCTGGCGATCACGCTCGGCCTGCCGGTCCCCGAACATCCTCTCGATGTGGTGCGCGCCTATCGCGATCGCATGAAGACGCACCGGCCGATCGCGCCGAAGATCGCGGCGAACGGCACGGTGTTCGAGAACATCGACCGCGACGCCAAGGTCGATCTCTGGAAATTTCCGGTACCTCTGCTGCACGAGCACGATGGCGGGCGCTATATCGGCACCGACGATCTCGTCATCATGCGTGACCCCGATGAGGAGTGGGTCAACGGCGCGACCTATCGCGCGATGGTCCAGGACAAGAACCATGTCTCGCTCTGGATCTCGCCGGGCAAGCACGGCCGGCAGATCCGCGAGAAATATTTCCGCGCGGGAAAGCCGTGCCCGGTGCTGATCTCCTGCGGGCACGATCCGCTGCTGTTCCTCGCCGGCGGCAACGAGCTCAAATACGGCCTTTCCGAATATGATTATGCCGGCGGCCACCGCGGCGAGCCCTACGAAATCGTGCTGAGCGAGCTGCACGGGCTGCCGATGCCGGCACACGCCGAGATCGTGCTCGAAGGCGAGATGGTCGAGAGCGTCACGGCCAAAGAAGGGCCGTTCGGCGAGTTCACCGGCTATTACGCTTCGAGCCCGAGCGAGCAGCCGATCGTCGAAGTCAAACGCGTCTATTACCGCAACGATCCGATCCTCGGCATCGCCTCGCCGATGCGGCCGCCGTCGGACTTCTCGTTTTCCAAATGCGTGATGAAGGCGGGCATGATCTGGGACGAGGTTGAGCGTGCCGGCCTGTCCGGCGTTGCCGGCGTCTGGGTGCACGAGTTCGGCGGTGCGCGCATGTTCAACGTGATCGCCATCAAGCAGGCCTATCCGGGGCATGCGCGGCAAGCCGGCCTGCTGGCGGCGGGCTGCCAATCCGCGTCCTATCTGGGCCGCTTCGTGGTGGTGGTCGACGAGGATGTCGATCCCAGCGACCTGTTCGACGTGATGTGGGCGATGTGCACGCGCTGCGACCCCGCGCACGACATCGAGTTTGTGCGCCGCGCCTGGAGCGGGCCGCTCGATCCCATGCTCGATAAGTCGAGTTCCACGAATTCGCGCGCCATCATCGATGCCTGCCGGCCGTTCGAGCGGCTCAAGGATTTTCCCATGGTGGCGCGCGCGAGCCCCGAACTTACGCGGAAGGTCAAGGAAAAATTCGCCGAGATTCTCGGCAAGATCGGATGCGCGTGACGGGAATGTCCCCGCTACCTAGCCGCTCGTCATCATCCGCGAAAGTGGATGACCCAGTAATCACCAAGCCATCCGTTGTCGCTTCCCTGATGCTGGATGCCCGCTTGCGCCGGGCATGACAATCACATCCGATCGAGGAACCATTCATGCCGGACCCGTTCGCCGAATTGCGCCACGAGCTCGCCGTTGCCAACCGCATTCTTGCCAATGAAGGGATCATCGATGCGTTCGGCCACATCAGCGTCCGCAATCCGAAAAATCCCGAGCGCTATTTCATCTCGCGGCATCGCGCGTCCGAGTTGGTGGAACCCTCCGACATCCTGGAGATGACGCTCGACTCCAAGCCGGTCGTGCCCACGAATGTGCGGCTCTATAGCGAAATGGTGATCCACGGCGAAATCTACAAAGCGCGCAGCGACGTCAATTCGGTGTGTCACCACCACGCCCCCGCGGTGCTGCCGTTCTGCGCGACCGGCGTGGAGCTCGTGCCGCTGTTTCATCTGGGCGCGACGCTCGGGGACAAGGTGCCGTTCTGGGACAGTCGCGATGAGTTCGGCGATACCAGTCTCCTGGTGCGCACGCCGGAGGAGGGCGCCTCGCACGCGCGCGCGCTCGGCCCGCATTTCATGCTGCTGCTGCGGCGCCATGGCGCCTCGCTGGCCGGCACGTCGCTGCGGGAATGCGTGTTCCGCTCGATTTATACGACCCGCAATGCCGAGCTGCAGCTGCGCGCGATGACGATCGGAACGCTGGGGCCGCTCACGCCAGGCGAAGCCGAGAAATGCGGCAGCCACAATCTCGGCTCGCGCGGCGTCGAGCGCGCCTGGGAATATTGGGTCACGCGGCTGCAAAAGGCGGAAGCGATGTGGGCCGGCGCCGGGTTGCCGCGCATGAAAGGCCTCGCTGAGATCGCGCGCCCGCAGAGCGCGAGTCCTAAGCCGGCAAAATCTCGGACGCGGGTTTCCGGTAGAGGTCGAATGCGCCCGAAGAAGAGATAGCGGACGAGCTCGCGCGTTAACGCAATGTTAATGCGGCCTGCTCGGCAGCCGACCTGCAGAAGCTTGCCGCACTGCATCTTCCCCGCGCATCGCCGAATTTGGCGATAGCGCGGCGGCCGATTTCACGATCCGCGCATCGCCGAGCCCGATTATCGCCAAAAAAGATTCGTATCTGCGCCTGCAAGGGAATCGGGGGATTCCATGCAAACAAAGCGGATCTATCAGGTCCAGCGTTGGTCTGATGGCCATTGGGATCGCGCGCACAATTGGCAAAAGATCGAGGCTGGCAGCGAGTAAAGAAGCGGCGGAGAAGGTCTGCGGCCGCACACTGAAGGAAGCAGGCAAGCTGGCGCAGCTGCGCGCGCGCGTCCTGACGCTGGGCGATCTCAAGCAGCACGCCGCGACGCCGTTTTACGCCGCCGATTAGCTGATCTTGTCTGGCGGCCGCAGGCGCGGCTCAATCAGCGCGAAATTTCTCGAACTATTCCGCAGCGAGAAGCGCTCGCGCCGGCGAGAACGCCGAACGTTGCGCGCTTGTCCATAATCCCGTAATGACTGCATCTCGTTAGTGCTCGCCTGCAACGACAGGCGGCACGCAACGCACGAGCACGGCCCGCCCCAAGGAGGCGCCGGAATGACAGGCATGTACGATCAAGTGCGGCCCGGCATCGGCCACAACCAGCCCGATGAATACGCCGAGGAAAAGAAGCACGAAAAATGGGAGCGCTGGGCCAAGAAGCGCACCTTCGTGCGCGCGCTGGCAGGCACCTACAGCCATCTCTACAAGGCGCTGCTCGAGGAGAAGCGCGTCTACCCGTCGAACGAGGTGCCCTGGAAAGGCGGGCCCGGTCAGTTCGGCAAGAGCGTCATCAGTCCGCAGGCCACCTCGATCATTCAGTCGATGGAGTCGCATATCGAGGCCTACGCGCCGGGCGCCTACGGCCAGAAGCACGGCCATCTCAACAGCGCGGTGTTCTACGTGCTCAAGGGCCGCGGTCATGACGTGCACGACGGCCGCCACATTCCGTGGCAGGCGGGCGACGTGATGATCGTCGAGAACGGCTGCGTCCACCAGCATTTCAACGACGATCCCAATGAGGAAGTGATCCTTCTGGTGTTCAAGGCGAAGCCGCTGTTCCTGTTCATGCACTTGCTGTTCCAGAAGATCGTGGAATGGCCGCCGGACAAATTGCCGCCCGGCCAGGAGCACTACAAACCGCCGTCCGATATTTAGGAGCTCGAGAAAATGCCTTTCGACGATAAGCGCGCCGCATTGTCCGGCACCGCCACCTGCAGCTTTCATGCCGACGCCATTACAGCCTCGAAAAATTTCCGCGAGCGCTACGCAACGCTGCCCAATGTGGTCAAGGCCGAGGAGATGCCGTGGGAGCGCTCGCCGGACGGGCTGATCAAGCACCTCGTCCATCATCGGCTCAACACGCGCGAATGCTGCGTCGAGGCCTATATGCAGTTCCTCAAACCGAACGAGCGATCGGGCAAGCACCGGCACATGTGGGAAGAGATCGTGTTCGTGGTCGAAGGCTCAGGCTACGACCTGCATTGGGACATGCGGTTCGAGTGCCTCGATACGTTCAAATGGGAATGGGCCGAGGTGCCGAAGAAATTCGAATGGAAGCAAGGCGACTACATCTATATCCCGCCGTTCACCATGCATCAGCATTTTGCCAGCGCCGAGACGCGGCTGATCGTAATGAGCAACCGCATGGTCAAGGAGATGGGCTACGATTGGTTCGATCTGGTGGAATCGGCACCGGGGTTCGAGCCTAACCAACACAAACAATAAGTGCGTCCAGGGAGCAGGTGATGCGTTTCGAGATTGGGATGCGCGGCATTGCCGCCGCGCTCCTCGCGTTTGCGCCAATGTCGGTCGCGTACGCGCAGACGCCGGTGGATTTCTACAAAAGCAGGAATGTCGAGCTCTATATCGGCTACAGCGTCGGCGGCGCCTACGATCTCTACGCCCGCACGATCGCGCGCCATCTCGGCAAGCACATTCCCGGCAATCCGACGGTTGTGCCGAAGAACATGGACGGCGCCGGCAGCCTGCGCCTCGCCAACTGGATCTACAATCTGGCGCCGAAAGACGGTAGCACATTCGGCACGATCGGCCGCGGCACCGCTTTCGACCCGCTGCTCGGCTCCAAGGGCGCCCAGTTCCAGGCAGACAAATTCACCTGGATCGGCAGCGCCAATAACGAGGTCAGCGTCTGCGTCGCCTGGAAGTCGAGCGGGATCACCAAACTCGAGGACACGTTCACCAAGGAACTGGTTGTGGGCGGCACCGGCATGGCTGCCGATACCGATCAATTCCCGCTCTTTCTCAATGGCGTTCTCGGCACCAAATTCAAGCTCGTCACCGGCTATCCCGGCGGCAACGATGTCACCTTGGCGATGGAGCGCGGCGAGGTGAAGGGTCGTTGCGGATGGTCGTGGTCGAGCGTGGTGTCCACGCACAAGCGCTGGATCGAGGATGGCTCGATCGTCGTATTGGTGCAGTTGTCTCTGCACAAGCATCCCGATCTGCCCAACGTGCCTCTGGTCATGGACTTTGCCAAGACCGACGATCAGCGCCAGATTTTCAAGCTCATCTTCGCGCGCCAGGTGATGGGACGTCCCTACCTCGCACCTCCCGGCATCCCGAAGGACCGCGCCGAAGCGCTGCGCCAGGCGTTCGATGCCACGATGAAGGATCCGGAATTTCTTGCCGACGCGGGGAAGGCGGAGCTTGAGATCAATCCGGTTACCGGCGCCGCGGTCGAGGCGCTGGTGAAGGAAACACTTGCGACCCCTAAGCCGCTTGCCGACAAAGCCGCGAGCTTCATCCGGCGCTGACGCACTCGGCAATCGTTCCCCTCTTGCTGCTCCCGTTTGCGGCTGTGGTGAGGTTGGGGCCAAATAGGAGGGCGGTGCGATGCAGGAACAGACCGAGCGCGGACCGCATGCCGATCAAAATTATCGCGGCTGGCAATCGGACGTTATCGTTGACCTGATCAAGCGCTACGGATTTCCCTACGTCACGCTCAATCCCGGCGCGAGCTTCCGCGGCCTGCACGATTCGCTGGTCAATTACGGCGGCAACGAGCCGCCGATGATGCTGTGCCCGCATGAAGAAATCGCGGTGCAGATCGCGCACGGCTATGCCAAGGCGAGCGGCCGGCCGATGGCCGTGATTCTGCACGATCTGGTCGGCCTGCTGCATGCGTGCATGGCGATCTACTACGCGTACATCGACCGGGTGCCGATCTTCATCATCGGCGCGACCGGGCCGATGGACGAGAGCAAGCGCCGGCCGCACATCGACTGGACGCATTCGGCGCTCGTGCAGGGCAACGCCATCCGCGACTATGTGAAATGGGATTATCAGCCGACCTCGATCGAAGGCGTGCCGGAATCATTCGCTCGCGCTTATTCGATCATGACCACTGAGCCGCAAGGCCCGGTATACATGTGCTATGACGCAGCACTGCAGGAAGAGCCGCTCGCACACGACGTGCCGCTGCCCCCGGCAGCCGCGGTTGCGACCCCCACCGCGATGGCGCCCGATCCCAAGGCGATCGATGCAATTGCAGACAAGCTGATCGCTGCCGAGCGGCCCCTGCTGCTGGCGGAATATGCCGGCCGGCGCGCCGGTGGCTTCGAAAGCATCGTCGAACTTGCGGAGACGACGGGCGCGGCCGTCTGGGACGTCAACAACGCGCTCAACTTTCCCAACAAGCATCCGCTGTGCCTGAGCATGGACAAGGAGACGCTGCGTCGGACCGACCTCGTGGTCGGCCTCGACGTAAAGGATTGGGAAAAGCAGCTGACCGAGCTCAACAGCGCCAAGCGCACGCGCGAGCAGCTGCCGCCGGCATCCTGTGACTTCGTCGAGATCGGCTTCGGCGAGATCAACATCAGCAAATGGGCCTTCGACTATTGCCGCATGCAGCCGTGTTCCATTCGTGTGCTGAGCGATACCACGCTGGGGATACCCGCACTCACCCGCGCCTGCAAAGAGCGCATCGCCGGAGACCGCAAGCTCGCCGCGCGTATCGCCGAGCGCAAGGCCGCCACAGCCAAGCGTCACGACGCGGTCTGGGCGAGATGGCAGGAGGAGGCGCGGACGAACTGGGACGCCTCGCCGATCACCTTCTCACGCCTGACGCTGGAAATCTGGGAGGTGATCAAGGACGAGGACTGGGTGCTAAGCGCAAACACGCTCAAGCAGCAGGTGCGCAAGCTGTGGGATTTCGACAAGCCGTATCGCCATCCCGGCGGCGAGCTCGGTACCGCGACGCAGATCGGCATGTCGCTCGGGGTAGCGCTCGCGCACAAGGGCAGCGGACGCATCGTCGTCGACATTCAGCCGGACGGCGACCTCATGTTCGATGCCGGCGCGCTCTGGGTCGCCGCCAAATACCAGATTCCGATGCTCGTCGTGATGCACAACAACCGCGCCTACTACAACGACTGGGAGCACCAGATCCGCATGGCCAAGCTGCGCGGCACCGACGAGAGCAAAGCGCATATCGGCATGGATTTGTTCGGACCGGAGCCCGATTTCGCCGCGCTCGCGCGCGCCATGGGCTGCTACGGCGAAGGGCCGATCGACAAACCGAAGGAAATCAGGCCCGCGCTCGAGCGCGCGCTCGCTGAAGTCAAAAAGGGGCGTCTCGCGCTGGTCGATACGATCACCCAGCACCGGTGACATGCTGTTTCCTTGATCAGCCAGCAGCAGCCGTGACATCGCCGCTCCCGACCCAACGGCATCTCTTCGATATCCCGCCCGACGTGGCGTACATGAATTGCGCCTTCATGTCGGCGCTTCCCATGGCCACCATCGCGGCGGGCGAACGAGGATTGGCACGCAAAGCACGCCCCTGGATCATCGATGCGCGCGATTTCTTCGCCGACAGCGAAGCGGTGCGGGCGCTATTCGCGCAACTGATCAACGCGAGCGCGGAAGACGTCGCGCTCGTTCCATCCGTCTCTTACGGCATGGCGCAGGCCGCGAACAACATCGCGGTGCGCTCCGGCCAAAGGATTCTTACGCTTGCCGAAGAATTTCCCTCCAATGTTTATCCGTGGATGGAACTAGCGCGGCGGGCGGGCGCCGTGGTCTTCCCGGTGCCCCGACCCGATGATGGCGACTGGACAGCTGCATTGCTGGCGCATCTGGACTCTTCGATTGCCATCGTTGCCGTCCCGCACTGTCATTGGACCGACGGCGCATTGCTGGATCTGGAAGCCGTGGGACTTGCATGTCGCCGCATCGGCGCGGCGCTCTGTATTGATGGCAGCCAATCGCTCGGCGCGCTTCCGTTCGACGTCAGGCGGATCGATCCCGATTTCGTTGCGACGGGTACTTACAAATGGCTGCTCGGTCCCTATAGCACCGGATTCCTCTACGTCGCGCCGCGTTGGCAAGAGGGGCGGCCGATCGAACAGAATTGGATCGCGCGCAAAAACTCGGAGGATTTCGCCGGACTTGTCAATTACCGGAGCGAATACCAGGCCGGAGCACGCCGCTTCGACATTGGCCAGCACAGCAACTTCGCGCTCAATCCCGCGGTGAAGTCATCGCTTGAGCTCCTGCTTCACTGGGGCATTGCACGGGTGTTCGCCGCGATCAAAGCGCGCATCGATTCCATCGCAGAGCGGGCCGAACAGGAGCTGAATTTGGAGAGCGTCCCATCGCATTTGCGCGCCGGGCATTACCTTGGTCTGAAATTGGGCGGCTCACCGCCGGCCGATCTCCCGCGTCGGCTCGCAGCAGCCAATGTTCATGTTTCGCTGCGCGGGAGTTCGCTCCGGATCACACCGCACGTTTGGAACAACAATGATGACGTGGAGCGTTTATTCGCAGCATTGAAGGCAAATCTGCCGCATTGACGTACGGCCCATGCTAGTGTCCCGATTTCGAAGTTCGCAAACCCTCGCGGCACCCTCTGATGCGAACTTCGGAATCAAAGGGACACTAGCAACGTTATGATTCTAGTGCCGCTTTTGAACCCGAAGTTAGCAAACACCCTTGCCGCCCGATCGTGCGAACTTCGGGTTCGCGGCACTATACCGGCTCCAGGCCCTTTCGCTTGAGCAGCGGCGGGAATTCGGCCGCCAAAAATTTCACCAGCGCCTTCGCCGCATCCAGCTCGCGCGCGGCCGTGAGCACGCCGGCGGAGAACGTCGTGATCTTCTGCAATTCCGGTGGCAGCGGACCGACGATATCGATGCCGGCAACTGGAAGCAGCTCGCTGATCTGTTGGATGCCGAGCTCGGCCGCTCCGCGCGCGACCACTTCGCCCACCGGGGTGCCGGGATCCGGGATGACGATCTTCCCCTTTACCTCCTCGGCGATGCCGAGCCGCGCCAGCACCGTGGGAAAATAGACGCCGCTCAGCCCGCTTTTGGAATGGGCGATCGCTCGCGCCGCAAGCAGCGCGCGCTTGAGCGCTTCGGGCGTGGCGATGCCGGGCTTGCTTGCGCCCTGGCGCACTGCAATGCCGATGGCGGAGCGGGCAAGATCAACGCGGCTGCGGGCCACCGCCTTGCCGAGCTTGATCAACTGATCGATCGCCTCGGCTGTCAGAATGGCCAGATCGCCGTCGGCGCCGCCTTCGAGCTCCTTGATAAGCGTGTTGGTGGCACCCCACACGACCGTCAGCTTGGTCGCGCTCCTGCGCTCGAACTGCGAAACGAGGTCGAGCATCACCGATTTCACGCCGTTGGTGCAGACGATCTTCATCGCAGCGCTCCTGCCAGTGCCGCGAACCCGAAGTTCGCATATCCCCTGCCGCAAGCACCTTTGCGAACTTCGGGTTCAAAAGCGGCACTACAATTATAGAGTTTCCAGTGTCCCTTTGATTCCGAAGTTCGCATTCGAAGCTGCCGCAGGGGTGTGCGAACTTCGGAATCGGGACACTGGCTCCTCGTTGACGCCACAGGGCCGAAAATGCCACTTCTAAACTAGCGCAGAAACGTCATCCATGCGAACGGATCGAATATGGAAAGCGAAAGCGCGCGCATGAGCTCGGCCGCGGAGGCGCGGTTCCGGATCGATTACCCCAATTCCAAGCCGCGCGTCGTCAAGGTGATCGCGCTCGA
>Ga0306922_10000170_pt1 | contig 47430 bp, 39 predicted proteins | sample sta12Cox44000082_FD_203758 | JGI IMG/M metagenome (GOLD analysis project Ga0306922, IMG submission 203758) | Lab enrichment of tropical soil microbial communities from Luquillo Experimental Forest, Puerto Rico - statoxic.12C.oxic.44.000.082 (v2)... | ecosystem: Environmental > Terrestrial >... | reverse complement strand
CAGGATGTAGGCGTCTTCGAAAGCTTGGCAAGCACCCTGGCCGGCATTGGGCAGCATGGCATGCGCTGCGTCGCCGATGAGCTGGATGCGGCCACGGCCCCAGTTGTGCGTCAGCGGGCGCGTGAACAGCCCCCACTTTGAGCACTCGGTGACGAGGCTCAAAAGCTTCTCGAGGCGCGGTTCGGAGTTGGGGAAGCTCACCCGCATCTCGTCGGGATCGCCGCGGGTCGACCAACCTTCCTCGACCCACTTGTCGGTGTCCTGCTGGGTGACGATGTTCACCAGCTTGCCCTGCCGGATTTTATAGGCGAGCAAATGGCGACCTGGTCCGACCCATTGGGTATGACCCGTCGGGTCCAGGACCTCTTGCGGCACATCGCCGGCGTTCAGCAGTGACCGCCAGACCATCTGGCCGGTGTAGGCCGGGTTATCGGCGCCATACAGGGTCTGACGAAGCACTGAGCGTACCCCATCGGCGCCGATCACATAGTCGGCTTCGACGCGCGCGCCGTTAGCGAAGATGAGGATGACGCCGCCGCCTCGCTCCTCTATTCCTGCCAGGCGGTGTCCCAGATGGACGGCGCGTTGCTCAAGTCCGCTCGCCAGCGCGTCCAATAGGTCGGCGCGGTGAAAGCTGTAGTAGGGAGCGCCATAGCGCTCCGCGAGCTTGAAGCGATCGTTGAATTCAAGGAATTCACCGGTCTGCATGTTGCGCGTGTAGATGCCGGGCGACAGGTGCCCGACGGCGGCAATCCTGTTGCCGACGCCGATCGCCCGCAGCGCCTTCACGGCCTGGGGGCTGGTGTTGACCGCGGCGCCAATCTCCCCCAGTGCCGGCGCGGTTTCGAAAACTTCAGCCTCGATGGCGAAAGTTTTCAGCGCCTGCGCGGTTGCGATTCCCGCTAGCCCGCCGCCAATAATTGCGATCCGGCAGCCCAGCGACATTTATCTCTCCAACCCACGCCTGCGCCCAAACCGGCGAGCACCGGTCGAGTATAGCGGAACTGCAGCGGGTCAGAAGCTGACACTCTCGGAGGTTCGCGCCATGTCGGCTTTGCCCCCAGAAGTGGACATTGTTCAGCACGATCGCGATGTCTGCTTTGTGCCAATAGCGGACACAGCGAAAACGCCCAACTTCGGAAGCTCTCCCCTAGCCTGCATTCAGCACGATATTAAACACCACCAATTTCGACTCCAGCTCCATCTCCGAGGTTGGCTGCAATAACTTGGCAACAAGCAAATCCTTTTGCTCCAATGCGGTTTGAAAAAAACGATCTGATTCGAGGTAAGGGTCACCTTCAAAATACATCTGGGTCACAAGTCTGTCCTGCCGACCTGAAACCTGAAAGTGAATGTGTGCTGGCCGCATTCGATTGGGCCCCGCAGGATAAGCGGCGGGCTTGATCGTCTTGAATCGATACCGGCCGTCGTTGTCAGTGGTCAGAAGCGCTGACCCTTCAAAGTTCGGATCGAGAGGCGCAGTGTTGTGATCGCTTGGGTGCGTATATCGTCCATACGTGTTGGCCTGCCATATTTCAACTTTTGCGTCGCGAACCGGCTCTCCCTTCAGATTGAGCACTTGCCCTATAACATTGAGGACGAGGCCCGCTGCGCGTCCCGGTCGGCCAGGCACCTTTGTCAGATCGGTATTTTGACCAAGCGTTTTCAGCGGATAAAAAGGGCCCAGTATTTGGTCCGGCGTGAGCCGCCCGGCCGTTTGCGCAATCGCAAACCTGGTTGAGGCGGCGCTCGCGGCACCGAGCACCGTGAACATCCTCAAGATTTCACGACGGCTAAGATCGCTTATCGAATAAGTCGCCATTCGCTGCCACTCCTCAAAGTACCCGCTCGATGGTCGTGCCGTACCTTGATTTGAATCCAAGATGATCTAACCCGTAAAAGAATATCCCGGGGTCTAGCCGACCGCCACCGACGGAATTGCCAGCCGAATACGCGATGTCCGCATGATATTGCGGACGTCCGACGCGGTGTCCGCTTTACCCCCGAAAGCGGAGATCGGTCAGTACGATTAGCACGTCCGCTTTGTGCCAAAAGCAGACATTGCACCGCAGAAAAAGCATCATTTAATCACCGCGGCGTGCCTCTCAATAACGGAGCGAACAGACTGAAAAGAGGATACCGGCCTGCCTCGCGTAAACGAATACCGCGGTTACGCGGACGGTCAGATAAAACCACCGGGCGAGGACGCGGCAATGGAATATCACTTACGTTCACAACGGCTGGATTGGACGCGGTCGCGGCTGCTGCCTTCTTGGCCGCGAGGGCGGCCGTCTCAGCGACATCAAGTACGTCCCATTGACAAATCCTGTAGTGGTTACTCCGCTCAAGCAGATCGAGATGGACGTGACTATCGTGATAGGCATCGGCGCCGTTACCGAGCACAGTCGAGAAACGAGAACACGCACTCTGCCGCAACTTCTCGCGCAATGATTTGGCGACGCTGGCGTCAGTCAGTTCAATAGGAGCACTGTTGGTGATTTTAAACTCACGCACATCGAGCGCGTTGGCGCGGCCGTGCTCGCTGATTTTCGCATCGGTAATACCGTTGCGCCTGCGGCAGTCGAATGAATCGAGAATTTCCACGCCGCGCAGCGACTTGCCCAAGGCGGCGATGCTCGGCGCCACATCGTCGCGTATCCAGTGCGTCACCGCCTCGGCCATTGGGCATCGCAGCGTTGCTGCGGGGGAAAGGGCGATGCGGTGCCTGTCTGCCAGGAGCACTGCATCCAGCGCGACCACATCTGTTGCCGTGCAGTCCCCCGGGCCTGTAATGGATGGCAAAGGTTTGAAGTCAGCAATTTCAGCAAGTCGTGACCGGCACGCCGATATGGCCGTCTCTGCACTGATGAGATCCCCGGGAATACCAACCGGGCGAGCGCGCGGCAGTGGAATGATCTCTGCAATCACGGGCACAGTTGTGGCGAGCAGAAGAGCTATCGTTCCGAGAACTTTCACGTCAATGAACCGAATCGGTGAAGGCAATACAGGCCGCGCAGACGTGTCCCGCATGCGCGTAATAACTGGCTACCTTCGATGGCGTCTAATTTACTGAGAAACGAAGGCGCATCGGATTCTTCGCGAAACTGGTCGCCTTCGAGGGTGGCGCCTAATCTCTCGATAAGCGCGAGCATCTCCGACGGCAATTCCTGAGGCGCCGCATAGTAGTCTCGAAGGTCCGCCCCAATACGTGCTCTGTCGAGCCACCATGCAAACGGCTCATAGTGTGCGCTCTGGGTCCCCATAGGACACCGACGTTTGGCGCCCTCAAAGACAGGTAAAGATGGAACTTAAAGTTTGTTCCCAGACTCACGGCTGATTTAATTGCGAGATGGCGGGAGGCGCAGGAACTCACAAACCACTGTCATAATTTGCCCTAAGCAAGCGGGAACTAGGCTTTTGGACCTAAGTTTTGTTTTGGGACCAAAACCGGGGACAAATTACGTGCCGCGCGGTCATTTCGTGGTTTGCGAACCTGACTACACGGACGACGATCCGGATGGTGTGCAGCTACAAGCCATGACCCCGCAAAAGATCATGGAAACCGCATCGTGCGTGAACTGAAAGACGGCGGCTATTGTCCGGGGAACGCCGCCTTGGTCACACACGATGACCACTCGATTCCGTTTTGAGCAAGTTTGCCCGCACAAATCCAGAACCGCTCATGTCCGCTTTACCCTCGAAAGCGGACATTCGTCGGTTGCGAATTGAACGTCCGCTTTGTGCCAAAAGCAGACTCAGGCACTGCAGCAATCAATACCGGCCGTAGGGGAGGTATTGCCGAATTCTGGCCAACACTTTGCGCGGCCTAAAGGGCTTCGGAACGTAATCATCTCGGAACGTAATCATCACAGCCCGCAGTCCGGAGCCGCACAGATGGTTAGGCCGGCTATGATCCTGCGGTACTCTGATGTGAAACGAACTCGGGCTCAACCTTTCTAATCGTGTCACCGTCGCAACTCGCGGCAAGGGTCGAGACCTTCATGATTGCAGTCTTGCCACAGACTGAACATCCCCACCGTAACGCCAATGGGGAAGCCGCGGTGGTGCAGTCGCAATTTGAATCGGGATGCTTCATTGGTGACGCCCTCGTTATGGGCCGTGGGTCAGACCTTAATTGCTCTGGATCGACGCGGGCTGCGGATACCGCGGTCTTTCCATTCTAAATGGATAGCACAACGCGGTCGCCATGGGCGTCGCCTGCAAGGAGAATTTCGAGAGCAATGCTCTGGCATAAAGCGTGCCGTAGGCCGCATCCTAATGTGTGTGAAAGAGAGTGAACAATGCAAGGATGCGATCGGCTATGCCGCGGAGCGTCGGTTGCGAGCACCTCGCAGCTTCCGCATCGTTTCTTTGACAGACCGAGGAAAAACCTGTCAACGAAGTGGACGGCTTGGTCACCATCCGGAAGCGCATGAATCGGAGGTCAGTCATGCCCAACTTTGACGCGATTATCATAGGCACCGGGCAGTCAGGACCCGCGTTAGCGCGGCGATTGGTGGCAGCAGGCTGGAAGGTCGCGATCATCGAACGCAAGCTGTTCGGCGGCACATGCATCAACACCGGCTGCACCCCTACAAAGACATTACTCGCCAGCGCCCACGCTGCACATCTTGCACGCCGCGCCGCTGACTACGGTGTCAGAATTGAGGGGTCCGTCAATGTCGACATGAAGGCAATCAAGGCGCGAAAGGATGCCATTGTGGCTGCGTCCCACAATGGCATCGAGCGATCGCTGAAAACCTTGCAAGGATGTACGGTTTATCAAGGCCACGGCCGCTTTGTCGCGGAAAAGAAAGTGGCAGTGAATGACTCTGAGCTTACCGCCGATCACATCTTTCTCAATGTCGGTGCGCGCGCGGCAATTCCTCCGATCCCCGGCCTCGACCAGGTTCCTTACCTGACCAACAGCTCAATGATGGACATCGATTTTCTCCCCACGCATCTCGTTATCCTCGGGGGCAGTTACGTCGGCCTTGAGTTCGCACAGATGTATCGCCGTTTCGGAAGCGAGGTGACCGTGATCGAGCTCGGACCGCGCTTGATCTCGCGGGAAGACGCTGACGTCTCGCAAGCTGTTGCAGATTTTCTCAACGATGAAGGCATTAACGTGCGGGTTGACAGTAAGGTGGTCGGTGCGGAGAAACAGGGAAACTCGATCGCCGTGAAGGTCGAGTCAGGGGGGAAGCTCACAAATGTTGTTGGAACGCACGTGCTGGTCGCGGCCGGTCGCCGGCCGAACACGGACGACCTAGGGCTCGACAGGACCGGCATCGTCACCGACGCGCGCGGCTATATCCAGGTGGACGACCAGTTGCATACTAACGTCTCAGGCGTCTGGGCGATGGGCGACTGCAATGGCCGGGGTGCGTTCACGCACACGTCGTGGAATGATTTCGAGATCGTGGCGGCTAATCTTCTCGACAACGATCAGAGGCGCGTCAGCGACCGCATCACCGCTTACGCGCTCTACACCGATCCGCCACTCGGTCGCGGGGGGATGACGGAAGCGGAAGTCCGCAAGACTGGCAAGCCCGCGCTGATTTCTACACTGGCTATGGAAGATGTCAGCCGCGCATATGAGAACGGCGAGACCAAGGGGTTCATGAAAATCCTGGTGGATCGAGATAGCAAACAGATATTGGGCGCCTCCTTCCTGGGACTAGCAGGTGACGAGGTCATCCACTGCATTCTCGATATTATGTACGCCAAGGCGCCCTACACAGTGATACAACGCGCGATGCACATTCATCCCACGGTGTCGGAGTTTATTCCGACTATGATGGATGACCTAAAGCCGTTGCAATGATTTCGTTGCAGCGCACGGGGTTGCGGGTTTCTTAATGTCGCAGGCAAATTCGGTTCTACCGATTTGTGCTTAGAGTCAGAAGCTTATATTTCACTGCGGCACTGGCGAATCTAAAAAGGCGAGATCATTGAGTCCTGCTAGATCGCAACGGAATTTGCAGGGTGAAATTGCTGCCAATTGGCGCCAGCGGCCGCGTCAGTTCGCCCCCTAATTGCCTTGAAAGCGCGTTGACGAGGCGCGTGCCCAGCCGCTTGCTCGCGGCCGGGTCAAAACCGGGAGGAAGGCCGACGCCTTCATCGCGGACCGAAATCGCAATTGCCTCTTTATCCGTTTGAAGTGAAACCTGCACCGAGATCAAGCCGCCTGCACGATTTGGATAAGCATACTTTCCCGCATTTGAGACGAGCTCGGTGATGATGAGCCCGATAAGAATCGCACGATCCGCAGCAAACCGAATTGCTTCGGGAGCATCAAATTGTATTTTACAAGGAGCCACCGTTGGCTCCAGGTCGTTAATGATCTGGCGTAGATACTCGATTAAATCGATGTTCTCATAGTCCGCGGTGTAAGCAAGGCGTTCGTAGGCACGGCCGACAGCATTCACGCGACTAGCTGCCTCGTTAAGTGTTTCACTTAAGTTCTGGTCACCGGCCGCGTTAGCTTGAAGTTGAAGCATGCTCGAAACGACTTGCAGGCTGTTCTTCATCCGGTGATTAACTTCCCGGAGCAAGACCTCATGACGATCAAGCGCGGCCTGAAGCTTGCGCTGATATTGCTGTTGCTCGATGGCCATTCCCAGAATGTTTGCAGCGCCCTGAAGGAAAGCAACATCGTGCTGACTGAATTCTCCCTCGGAGCGACTGTCGACCTCCAACACGCCATACGGCGAGCCATCACCTTGAAGAATTACGTTCATTGCGCGTCGAATGCCGTGCTCAACTAGCAACTCCGGAGTTCTAAACCGCTGTTCGTTTTCGAGATGATTGGAGATCACCGGCTTTCCAGTACGCAAAGCAAACCCAGAGGGGGATTCCAAATCTGCGCCCACAGTCGCCCTTCCAACAATGCCTTCATGCCAACCGACACCTGCGCGCACCAGGAGGCGATTGTCCCCTGGAGTGTATTCTAAGACCTTGCAGAATTCTGCATTCATTCCCTCGGCAGTAAGCCGCACAGTTTCATTGAGAAGCTCTCGAAATGGCTTCCCCTGCAATGCCACAACACCCAACTCAGCGAGAATTTCTTGCTGATGAATCCGTTGTTGAAGTGCGCGCGTGGTAGGATCGGCGGCGGCTGGACTTGGCTCCACCACTGGCTTTGGGTGATCAGTTGCGTCGTTTGGGCTCGTCATATCTCGCAATTCAAACAGGAAACTGCGATTTGGGAAATGGGGTTCAATGGCGGCAGCAATTTTGGGAAGCCTATGTCCGCTTTGTGCAACAAGCGGACTCGTGGACTGCAGCAATTAATCGCAGGCTTAAGACAGGTATTGCCTAATTTTCGCCAGTAGCTGACGTGGGCTGAAGGGCTTCGGAACATAATCATCACAGCCGGCCGCTCGCGCCTTCTTTTCCTCCCCGCTTAGCGCGTAAGACGTGACCGCAATGATTGGGATCGATCGCATTGCAGGATCGGCTTTGATCTGGCGCGTGGCGGTATAGCCGTCCATGATCGGCAATTGGATATCCATCAAAATGAGATCGGGCCGCTGCTTTGCGATTGCCGCCAGCGCCTGCTCGCCGTTTTCAGCCTCCATGATTTCGTAGTCGGTAGGGGCCAGCATGTCGCGGATGATCTGGCGATTATCCGGCTGGTCCTCCACCACCAGAATGCGCTTGCTCATGCCGCTTCCACCTGCCGCTCAACGATCACCGGAAGCGTGAAAGCGAACGTCGAGCCTTGGCCAGGCTGCGACTCGACCCAAATCCGACCGCCGTGCATCTCAATAATGCGCTTGGATATGGCAAGCCCCAAGCCGGTTCCGCCCTTCTTCTTGGTGATGGCATTGTCGGCCTGCTGGAACTCCTGAAACAACCTGGCTTGGTCCGCAGATGAGATGCCCGGCCCGGTGTCCCGCACCGACACATGAAACCACCCGTTCTTCGCTTCTGCATTGATGGCGACTTCGCCGGCATCGGTGAACTTGATTGCGTTGCCGACGAGATTGATCAGGACTTGCGTCAAGCGCCGCCCGTCGCCACGACCTGATGGCAGTTTTGGAGCGACCTCGACTTTGAACCCAAGCTTCTTATCAGCCGCTAACGGCTCGAGCGTGCTGCGGACACTCTGGGCGATATCCTGAATGTAGTAATCCGATAGTTCGAGCACCAATTGGCCGGCCTCGATCTTGGACAGATCGAGCACATCGTTGATCAGCCCAAGCAGGTGCCTGCCGTTAGCCTCAAGCCGTTTAAGAATGCCGAGCATCTTCTCGGATGGCTCACCGTAAGCGCCGTCCGCCATCAATTCGGTGTAGCCGAGGATGGCGTTGAGCGGCGTACGCAGCTCATGACTCATATTGGCGAGGAATTGGGACTTGTGTTGGCTCGCTTCCTCAAGCTGCCGGCTCTTGTCCTGGATTTCATCGAACAGCCGCACATTTTCGATGGCGATCACCGCCTGGTCGGCAAAGGTTTGGACTAGTTCAATCTGCTTTTCGGTGAACGGACGAACATCCCGACGATAGACGCCGACTACGCCAATCAACGCGTTGTCCTTAAACATCGGCACAGCGGCCACGCTTCGGATCCCACCGATTTTCGCCGCCTCTTGATTTGTGTGTTCTGGGTCGGCCAATACATCCGGGATTTGAATGGGTTTCTTTTCCTGAATTGCCCGCGCAACGGTCGTCCCGCGTCCAATTTGAATTGGGTGCTCCTCCATGAACTGTTCAAATTCTCGGGAAAATCCGTAGCTGGCTATTTGGCGGTACACTTGACCAAATTGCCGGTTGATCGAAGCCATTTCCGCTTCGCACAATCTGGCTGCTGACTCGACCAACGTGTTGAGAACAACCTGCAGATCAAAAGTAGAGCGACTGATGATCTTCAACACATCGGCAGTGGCGGTCTGCTGTTGCAGGGATTCTGAAAGATCGTCGGTGCGCTGGCGCAGCTCGTTGAGTAGGCGGGCGTTTTCGATGGCGATCACCGCCTGGCTGGCGAAATTCTGTAGCAGCGCGATCTGCTTGTCGGTGAACGGCTGCACGACGTCGCGATAAATGGTGATGCCGCCAATGACGGCATCGTCGCGCAGCATCGGAACCGCCAAGCCGGACCGGGCACCAGCCAGTCTTGCCAAAGCCGATCGCGCGTAGTTTTTGTCAGTGGCGAGATCGTGGACGTGATTCACTCGCTTCGTCCTGACCGCCGGCCCGACGATTGTTCCGTGTAGTGGAATAACTGGATTGCCGCGGCGCTGCTCCTCATAGGCGCGCGGCGCGTTGTGCATAGCGGCAATCCGCGCCTCACGCCCGTCGAACAGGAAGAGATTGCCGAACCGGGCGCTGCAGATGCGCACCGCGTTTGAAAGCATGGCTTCGAACACGGGCTGCAAGTCGCCCTGTGAACTGCTGATGACTTTGAGAACCTCCGACGTCCCTGTCTGCTGTTCCAGCGATTCGGTGAGATCGTCCGTGCGCTGGCGCAATTCGTTGAGCAGCCGCGCGTTCTCGATGGCGATGACGGCCTGCGCGGCGAAGCTTTTGACGAGTTCAATCTGTTTGTCCGTAAAGGGCCGCACTTCCTGGCGATAGATGGCGATGACGCCGACTAGCGCATTCTCTTGTAGCATCGGTACGATTAGAAGAGTTCGAGCGCCAGCGACTCTTGCAATCGGCTCATCAGGATTTTCAGCGGCAATATCGGCAATATGCGCAATCTGTTTCGTATCAGCTACGCGGTAAAGGAAACGTGCCGAGCGACGCGGAGCGACTGGATCGCGTTGTTGTTCGGCGGCCCAAGCCTCCGGTGCGTTGAATAAGGCAACGTGCCGGAAGGCACCATCTTCGCAGAGTAACAGGTTACCGAAGCTCGCCTGGCAGATATGCACCGCGTTCTCTAGCATCGACTGGAAAACCGGCGCTAACTCGCCGGGTGACGAACTGATAACGCGCAGCACGTCCGCCGAGGCGGTCTGCTGCTCCAGAGATTCACGCAATTCATTCAATAGCCGCGCATTCTCGATGGCGATGACGGCTTGGGCGGCGAAGTTCTTCACCAACTCAATCTGCTTGTCGGTGAATGGACGAACTTCCTGGCGATAGAGGAGAATAGCGCCGATCAGTTCGTCTTCCTTGAGCATTGGCACGCCCAACAGCGTCCGAACGCCACCGAGTTCGACAGCTGCGACGACGACCGGATCGCGTTCGATATAACCTCGTGACGCGACGAGGTCGGCGATATGGACTATCTGCTTGGTCGTGGCGATGCGCGCAGAGACGGTTTCGGGTCCTGGCCGCTTATATCCGTGCTGCTGCAGGTATTCGGTATAGGCCGGGGCCGCACCATGGACGGCGATAATCTTCGGGGCATCACCTTCATATCGATTCATAAATCCAAATTTGGCCTGACAGATGTGCACCGCGTTATCCAACATGGTCTGGAAAACAGGCTCGAGGCGACCAGACGAACTGGAGATGACGCTGAGAACCTCTGATGTCGCTGTCTGCTGCTCTAGAGATTCGCTGAGGTCGCTGGTGCGTTGCCGCAATTCGTTGAGCAGCCGCGTGTTCTCGATGGCGATGACGGCCTGAGCAGCGAAGGTCTCGAGAAGCGTAATCTGCTTAGGAGTAAACGGATTAACTTCGATCCGTCGAAGCTGGAGCGTTCCGACCGCCACTCCCTCACTTATCAGCGGAACACTAGCGATCGTCCGGTGTCCGAACCGTCTCGCCAGGGCGCTTCCTTCGGGAAAGTTCTCTGCCTCCGCCTGGAGGTCAATTACATGAACGGTTTTCCGCTCGAGAACGACGCGGCCCGCAACGCTTCCGCGCGTGCACGGAAAACGAAAGCTCCCTCCCCCGTGTGGGAGGGCGCCCCAGTGGGCGGCTTCACGCAGCTCCTGCCCATCCAGTTCGAAAAGGGTTACGTCGTCCGCTTTGCAGTAGCGTGCCGCACTTCTGACCACGACCTCCAGGACGGGCTGGAGTTCGGTCCGCGAAGCACTGATGATCTTTAGAACCTCCGCCGTGGCCGTTTGCTGTTCCTGCGCATCGTCCAGCTCGCGGGTGAGCCGCGCGACCTCGGTTTCCTGGCCGGAAGCGGAGGAACTGCTACGGCGCACAGCCTTTAGGGCTTTCGCCTTACGGCCTCGCGCTTTAGCCAGTTTGCTGCTTGCTCGGGAGCGCCGTCGCATCGCCCATCCCAAAGGCTCGGGACTACGCCGGTTTTCAAAGTCGGATTACATCAGGGATTTGCGGGCGGCGAAATGGGGTGCAGAGGTCATCTTGCGCAGCAGCAATTCTTGGAGACTGATGTCCGTTATGGGTCAAAAGCAGACATGACGCTCTAAAATCAGGATATCCGTTTTACCCCCGAAGGCAGACATCGTTTGGCGCCGTGGCAATGTCGTGCCAAAGACGAACATCGGCGGTTGTTAGACGGCCTGATCGTAATAGGGCTGAGACCGTGATCAGAGCAGCCAATTTTTTCGGATCTTCGCCGCTATAAATGGCGGAATAAGCGCCAAGTTTGATGTTTGCTGAGTCAAGAATGACGTCATCAAAATCGAAAATAATCACTTTAGGAGGATTCGGCAGCGCTGCGGCCGTCACATCTTTTTCGCTTTGCGCTTTTCAAAGGGAATCCCCCTCAAAACGTAAACGTAGTGGACGCTGGAGGTGAGTTGAAGGCCGCCTGCAGTGTTAAAACACGTTTTTGCTTCGGGTGTAAGCCGCGGATGGATTAACCGAGTAGTATGAGAGATAAGGACAGGCGCAACAGCCCAAGGGAAAGAGATGTCGTTAGTAAGATTTGGGCGCAGGGCCGTTTCAAGTTGTTTCGTTGCCGGCTGGATTGCCCTGATCGCCGGAGCATTCAACCATGCGCAAGCGCAACAAGTGCGGCAATTTGTACCTCCCCCTACGCCGCCGGTACCACCACCGCTACCACCTGTTTTTAATCCATCAACTCCATACACTTTGCCTGGCGTAAAGGAGACTCCAGTTTCCCCAGCATTGCCAAGTAAACTTCCAGACTCGTCGTTCTGTAGCGTTTTTGATTTGGGTCCATGTTTTCCGCAATTCCTGCCGCCGATCGGCCAGGATCTACGCCTGACCATTGTTTCGACCGATGATAACGATTCAGCCAATATGCCCACAGTCGCCAACAAAAGCGCCGACGAGACAGATAAGACGGCGCACGAAAAATCCTTGGATTCGATCCGTGAAATGTATGCCGCGTTACGCGCATGCTGGACGCCGCCGCCGAAGGACGAGGCGCGCCACGGCATGGAATACACCATCCGTTTCGCCTTTAGGCGCGACGGCGAGATCACCGCTCCGCCACGCAGGACCTACTCGAGCCACGAAGCTTCGGACGAGGTGCGTGATACCTACCGCGATGCCGTCGGCGCGGCGCTGAAACGTTGCACGCCACTGCATTTTAGCAAGGGCATGGCCGGTGCCGTGGCGGGTCGTCCGATCGCGATTCGCTATGTCGACGAACGCACGCTCGCCAACTCGATCAACAAAGCGAAATTGCCCTAATGAACGCGATGTTGCGCCTTCTCTTGCTGACTATGAGGAGCAAATTATGCCCGACCTTATCCCTGGCTCAGATCCGGCCATGTCCGCTTTGGGTCAGAAGCGGACATTTCGCTAAGTCCAGTCGATGTCCGCTATTCCCCCGAAAAGCGGACATTCGGCGGCAGCAATGGGAATTGATGATTGGTTGGGCCGAACGATCGGTAGTAATATTTTCAGCCCAGGTGCGGCGCTGGTCTTGGTTCATTTCGAACACAGCTTGGTCATGCTGATGAACAGACCATTGAAACCCGATCGCCGTCGATTTCTGCTCAACAGCGGCATTCTTGCAGCGGCGTGGGAACTGTCCTGTGCGGGCACTGCCCTGACCGAGGAGCTTGCGCCTACCCCGTCCTGTCACGATGGGGATGAACCGACCGTCAGCGAGACCGAGGGGCCGTTTTTCAAGCCAAGATCGCCGGAGCGCAACGACCTGCGCGAGCCTGGCGCTCGAGGCCGTCAGTTTGAACTTTCTGGCGTTGCGGTGTCGAGAAGCTGCCACCCTCTTCGCGGAGCGGTGGTCGATCTCTGGCATGCGGATGAGAAGGGCGAATACGACAACATCGGTTTCCGATATCGTGGCCACGTCATCACCGGGCCCGACGGCGCCTTCCGTTTTCGCACCATCGTGCCCGCGCTCTACTCTGGCCGCACGAGACATTATCACGTCAAGGTTCAAGTGCCGGGCAGTCGTCTACTCACCACGCAACTCTACTTTCCCAACGAGCCCGCAAACTCTCGCGACGGCCTTTTCCAGCGCGAATTGCTGATGCGAGTAACGGACGCCGGCGAAGGTCTCGCCGGCCGGTTCGATTTCATACTCAATATTCGTTAGGAAGCGTGCACCCGTCCAGGGTGCGATTTCTTCAGAATCAATGTCCGCTTTGCGTCAAAAGGCGACATCAGCCCCGTGCTGATCCATGTCCGCTTTACCTCCGAACGCGGACGTCGCCGGGCGATATCTGGATGTCCGCTCAGTGCCAAAAGCAAACGTCGCCGGTGGGCAACGTCATCCGATTTTCGCTTCCGCTGGGTGATGTAGGATATCGGGATAACAATCCGATTCGCGTACCGAGACATAGGTCGGCGTCAGAGCCATTCCCGATTTCAGGCACGCGATCCGCTTTGCGCGCATTGAGATGGACGAGCCGAGAGTGCCGGAGAGGATTTACATCGACGATCGGGCACGCGAGCCGGTCCGAAGGTTTGCCCGTCTGACGGCCACAGGTGTGCTTGCTATGGCGATCGCCAGCACGCTGCAACCACAGGCTGAGGCTCAGCAAGCGGACAGCGCGGCCCGCAATGCGCCGGCCACGGCAGCAACGCCGACGCCGCAAACAGACACCGCGTCCAAGTTCGACGTCAATGTCACCGCATCGATCGCCAGCGACTACAATTACCGCGGCTATACGCTGTCCGATCACAAGCCGAGCGTCTCGACGAATTTCGAGGCTACATAAAATATTCTTTTCGCCGCCGTTAACGCAGCATCCGTGCAGATACCGATGCTCTCGCAATTGCAGATGACCGATTACGCCGGTATCCGTCCGGTATTCGGACCGATCACTGTCGAGACTGGCGTTGCCTATTACAGCTATCCGAGAAGCGCGATCGATACTTCCTATCCAGAATATTACGTGGCGCCGAGCTACGCACTAACCTCCAGGTTTACGATCAGAGTGAATGCTTATTATGCGCCCAACTACAGCCGCACCGGCGCCTGGGAAAATTACGACTCGATCGACGCCAAGTACACATTCGATTCAGGTCTGGCAATTTCCGGCGAACTCGGCCGCCAGAGCTTCGGAACCACCATGGCGACGGCGACAGACACCGCACACAAGCTACCGGACTACACGTATTGGAATTTGGGATTTTCCTACACCTATAAAGCACTGACGTTCGATCTGCGCTATTTCGCAGCCACACTCTCGAAACAGAGCTGCTTTCTGATCACCGGAACGGGTCAAGCGGCCGCGGGATCGAACGGCTGCAACCCCGCGGTTGTCGCGACGCTGTCCTGGAACACAAGCCTATCCAGCCTGAAATGATCGCCACGAACGGCGGAACCGAAACGGCGAACCCGCAACGTCAACACGTGGCAAAATCCTGTGACGTTTCTCATCAAATGAAACCATTGGCTTCCGGGATCAAATTATAGAAAATAACCGTGTGATGCACGGTCATTGGCAGATCGTAGGTCGTGTTCTACTTGTGGCGCTGACATTCTGGGCGCTGGCCATGGTCGTCCCCGATTTCTATCGGTTGTATCAGCCGCTAGGGTCATTCGGTTTCTACGCAAACAACGACGGCATCATCACGGACGTTCAGGGACCCTTCCTAGATGAAACCATCTCGCCCGCATTTCGGGCCGGTCTACGTGTCGGTGACAGGCTCGATCTTGAGCAGATGCGCTGTATTCCCATACGCACTCTTAGATGCGCGACTGCGATGGCGGCCTTGGGAGGCTTTCGCCTCGTCGCTAATCAGCAGCGCGCCGAACTCGTGATGGCTGCGGCCCCGGGCCGAGCGGCGCGTGAAGTCGATATCATTGCTAGCCAACGGCCGTACAACGGATGGGTGCTCGCCGTGTTGCTACTCGATCAGGTCGCAGCGTTACTCGTCATTCTGGCAGCCGCATGGCTTGTTTGGACAAGACCAGGAATTATGACCTGGGGATTTTTCCTTTACGTCATTTGGTTCAATCCAGGCCAGTCCGCGCAATACTATGCGCTCTTGCAACGCTATTCACCAATCGCGCTGCTGACACAGAACATAGCGGGCGCGATCGCGCAGGGTATCGGTTCAGCAGGCTTCATCTGGTTTGCGCTGCGAGCGCCGAACGATGAAACGACATCGCGCTGGCGGCCGGTTGAACTGCTTTTGCCTTTCATTGCGATTGCGCTCGCGGGTTTATTGACACTAAGTTACGCGAACCTACTCGGTTATCCTACAGAGGCGATCACTAGGGCTGGTGTATTGAGCGGGATCGTCGTGGCTGCATGCGCTTTCCTGATACTATTGGCGCGCCAAAACGAGCTCCTGCCGCAAGACTATCAACGCCTTCGCTGGGTGATCTGGGGCTGCCTGATCGGATTACCCGCACTTGTGTTCGCGGACGCCGGGACAACCACGACTCTTCTCAATAATTTTTGGCCAGGCTATTCGCCACCCGAACAATTGTGGGGTCTGCTTTACCTCGTCAATGGTGTCCTTTGCCTCCTCGTCAGCGAGGCCGTGCGTCGGCCCTACGTCGTCAAGGTAAGTATTCCGCTGCGTCGCGTGACGATTCTCGGTCTTCTCCTCAGTTTGCCAGTGCTTTTCTTGCACGACAGCATTGATCATCTTCGCGAAGCAGTCAGCAAAAACGTAGCACTTCCTGCATGGGCGTGGATTTCAATCGCGGCTGCCATTATTTTTTTTATCTCGAAGATTCACGACTCCGCCGCTCATTACCTGGATTGGCTTTTCAATCGTTCAATTGCAAAAGCGGGAGAACGGCTCGGCGATGCTGTTTTGAAGGCGGAGGACTATGGTGACATCGAAGGACAGCTCGTCCAAGGAGTACGCGGTGCCCTCGGTCTTACCTCCGCTAGTATTTTTCGCGAACAAGATCATGTCTTCCGGCGCACGGCCTCGGACCGTGCATGGGATAATGCGGCGCGAGCGCTCGATCCGAATGACCCCATGCTCGAACCAGCGCGTGCTCATCGGCCTTACGACGTTGCCGGCAAGACTGCCGCGCGCAATGACCTTCCCGGCGGATTACTGCGGCCCATACTCGCAGTTCCTGTGGGCGACCGTTTGCGCTGCTTAGGCTTAGCGCTCTACGGACCGCATGCGACCGGTAATGCGCTCAGTCATGATGAACGCTCGATGCTGGCGGAGCTTGCCGACAAGGCGGCAAGTGCACTTATGAAGCTCGACGATCAGCAGCTTCGCCGCCGCATCGCAGCGCTGGAAAGCGAACTTGAGGCTATCGCCGCAGGCCTCGCTACTGGAAGTGCGCACCCCTCAGTCCCTTTACAGACCATCACTGAGACAAACCAATGATGATGTCCGCTTTGGGTCAAATATCCGAGGTTGCACATTTCTGACTAAGGAACGCATTCGCGCCGGCGCGTCCGCTGGCCGGACGGGAGGCATCGGTGATCGCACCATCTGGTAAGCAGATCACGATCACAGCCGGAGATCAGCAGGCAGTGGTCGTCGAGGTTGGTGGAGGCCTTCGCTCCTATTCCGCGGGCGGCCGGGAGCTTGTCGACGGATACAAGATGGACCAGATGAGCTCCTCAGGCCGAGGTCAAGTACTGATCCCGTGGCCAAACCGATTGCAAGATGGCAGTTACGACTTTGACGGACGGCGCCACCAGCTCCCATTGAACGAGCCGGAGCGCCGAAACGCAATCCATGGCCTCGTCCGCTGGGCAACCTGGACCGCGGCTGAACGAGAGCCACATCGAGCCGTGATGAAACATGTGCTCTATCCACAACCAGGCTATCCGTTCACGCTTGGAATCAGCATCGAATATGCACTATCGGACAGCGGTCTCCAGGTGCGGACAACTGCCACGAACCTTGGCGCCCACCCATGTCCCTATGGAAGTGGCGCTCATCCGTACCTAACGCTTGGGATCGAACCTATCGATCATCTGACGTTGCGTGTTCCTGGGCGATCCGTCCTGCAATCCGACGAGCGGGGGCTTCCTGTTGCTACACAAATCGTGGAGGGCACGGACTATGATTTTCAACAGCCGCGGCGGATCGGCTCGACGAGGCTCGACCATGCGTTCACCGACCTTAAGCGCGATCAGGATGGCCTCGCTCGTGTGGAGCTCCGAGATTCGGACCGCGGAATGCAAGTCTCGCTCTGGGTCGACCAGAGCTACCCGTACTTGATGATTTTCAGTGGCGACTCTCTTGCGAACTTCAACCGTCGCAGTCTTGCCGTTGAACCCATGACCTGTCCGCCGAACGCATTTCGAACCGGAGACGCTTTGGCCCGGCTGGAGCCAGGCTCCTCGTTGGCGAGCACTTGGGGCATCACTCACGGAAGCGTGCACAGGCGCTAAATCACACTGCAATCCTTCAGCCACAGCGCCTGTTTAAGCGATTTTTTCGGCCGTCAGTCAATTTGTTCTCGAAAGCGCAATCACGTTTTAACGCGTTTCGTCGGAGAACATTTTCAGTAGCGTCGATAAGCGTTCGAGCGCAGCGGGCGGCAACGGACCTTTTGCGACTGCGGCAAGCGCATCTTCGAACTGGTGCGGCGTTGCTATCCCGACGAGAATGGTCCCAATACCCGAATGTGAGATTGCAAAGCGAGTGGCCGCTTCTGTCAGGCTCGCCGCAAAACCTTCTTTTACCAGCGGCATCAATCGCCGGGCGCGTGCGACATCGGCATCGTAACTCATGGCCGACCCGATCGGCTCAGGCGGCGGGCTCGCAATCGGATGGCGGTCTGTCGATCCCGACAAGGCGCCGCCGGCGAGCACGCGGATGCCAATGACCCCGACGCCGGCTTGCCTCGTCTGCTCGAACAGCTGTCGGTAGTCTTGTGCTGGATAATTCTTCGGTAACTCGCAGGCCGCAGATGGGTTGAGCATATTGTAGACGACCTGCGCGCTGTCGAAGGCGACTGCATCAATCACTTGATGAAGCGCCGCGGTGTCGCCGACAGCGGTAAGCCCGAGAAAGCGTGTCTTACCCTGCTGGCGCAGCCGCTCGAATGTCGGCACGATTCCATCGAGCACCTGTCGGACGCTGAGTGTTTCGCCGCCACCAGTCTCGGTGATCGCATTGTGCAAATGGAAGATGTCGACCTGATCGCGGCGCAGTCGGGTCAGACTCTCTTCGAGCGATGTTGCCACCGCATCCGCAATGCGGCCGAAACTGGCGCTTGGCAGCCGAACTTTCGTGCCGATGACCGTATCGGAAGGCTTCAGTTTGTGCAGGACGCGGCCAAGATTCTTTTCCGATTCACCATTGCCATATTGCACCGCCGTGTCGAAGTAGTTCACACCGGCAGCCATAGCCCGGGCAATAGTCCGCTCCTGATCGAGCGGATCGCCCCGCACCATCAATCCGCCGACCGCGCCACAGCCGAAGCCTAACACCGAGAGACGTAGTCCAGTGCGGCCGAATACTCGCATTTCCATCGTCGATTCCTTTAGCCATGCTCGCTGGTACCTACCTTACGCGAAAAGCGATCCGTCACCCCGTTTTGGGCGTTCCTCCCGCCAGCACAGTCTGCATCAATTCGCGATCGATGTTCTGCCCCGTTAGGACGACCGCGGCGCGCTGGCCTTGTAGCTGCGCGCGATCCTTTATCAACGCGGCCAAAGCCGCGGCACCGGCACCCTCGGCGCAGTTATGAGTAGCAGTGTAGAGAAGGCGAACCGCGTCCGCGATCTCCTCGTCGGTCACCTCGACAATGCGCTCAGCGCCTTTCTGAATGAGTTCCAATGCTGCCGGATCGGGTACGCGCACCGCCATACCATCGGCAAATGTCAGCGCGGAGTTGGTAGTTACGACGCGGCCGGCAGTGAATGAGCGGAGATAGGCATTCGCTGCTTGGGCGACCACGCCGACGATCTTAGTCTTCAGGCCGAGCACTTCGCGCGTGCCAATTACGCCGCAAATGCCAGAGCCAAGACCAATCGGCACATAGACTGCGTCGAGATCACCGAACGCGCTGAACAGTTCACGAGCATAAGTTGCTACCCCAACGACCAGATCCCGGTCGAATGAAGGCGCATATTCGAGCCCCCGCTCGGCAGCAATCGTTATCGCAGCCTGTTTTGCTTCGTCGAAATCACAACCGTGCTCGATAAGGTCGGCGCCAAATGCGCGCATCGCTGCATTTTTCTCTGTCGAGTTACCGTGGGGCACTACGATGGTCACGGCGATGCCAGCGCGCCTCCCCGCGAATGCCAGTGATTGGCCATGGTTGCCCCGCGTGGCCGTGATCACTCCCTTGACTTTCGGCCGCTCGCGCTTGAGCCGATCAAAATAGACAATCCCGCCGCGGAGCTTGAAAGCGCCAATCGGCGTGTGGTTCTCGTGCTTTACAATGACCTCCACGCCGGTTCGCACCTTAAGCAGCGGCCAGGCATATTGGGGCGTCGGCTGGACGCTGGTGCAAACTAGCGGAACTACGTTCTCAAGCTCGGCGAGAGTAAACATCCACTAAAGCCTCGTTGGGCGCACATCGAGAGCAATGACTTACAGCTGTTGACTTACCTTTTTATTCGGCAACGATCGAATTTTCAAAATGCAGATATTTCCGGGAGGTTGTCATGGCGACAAGAAGGAAAGCTGCGGCTAAATCCACCCGAAAGCAAAAGAAAACGCCCGTCCGCAAAGCGGCCAGAAAGACGGTCAGAAAAACCAAAACAACCAGCAAGAGCTCGCCCGGGCCGGCGCCGCGTAAACGAGCTACGTCAACCATCAGGCCGACCTCGATCCGTCCGCCGACCCAGGCCGGAGCGGCGCTGCCCATCAGGCCGGCCCGAGCCGCATCGCGGGAGCAGCGTATCGGTGTCGTGACCCACTATTACAGCCACTTATCGGTCGTGGCTATGCAGCTCGAACCGGGTGCTACGCTTCGTGTTGGCGATGTAATCCATATTCACGGACACAGCACCGATTTCACACAGAGGGTCGAATCGCTCGAGGTTAATCATGCGTCAGTCGCTGAAGTAGGAGCGAGCGATGATTTCGGACTAAAGGTGATCGACCACGCTCGCGAGCACGACGCCGTGTTCAAAGTCTGATCGTAACTGACTGTAAGGAGCCGTTCGCCGAAGCAGTGTGGCGCCGAGGGAGCGGTCATCGCTCTAAACCTCACCCGATAAAACTGGATTGCTTCGTGTCTTCTTCGAGAGCCGAGCCAATCAGCATCACAGCCGGTGACGCCGTCCGCGTTTCCGGCTTGTTGCAAAACCCTGGCCAAGCACGGGCGTGCTACGTCTTAGCGCATGGCGCCGGCGCGGGGATGAATCATCCCTTTATGTCCGCCGTCGCCACAGAACTCGCGCGTCACGGCTTCGCCAGCTTGCGTTTCCAATTTCCTTACATGGAGCGCGGCGCCAAGCGGCCAGATCCGCCGCAACTGGCGCAAGCAGCGGTTCGCAGCGCCGTGGCTGCAGCGCTTACTCTGTTTCCCGAACATCCAATCATTGCCGGGGGGAAATCGTTTGGCGGCAGGATGGCGTCGCAGGCCCAGGCAAAAGCTCCCTTGCAAGGAGTCCGTGGACTAGCGTTCCTTGGATTTCCGCTGCATCCGGCCGGTCGTCCATCGCAGGATCGCGCCGCGCATTTGTCTGATGTGCAAATCCCGATGCTGTTCTTGCAGGGCACCCGCGATACGTTGGCATCACTCGACCAAATCGAACCGCTTTGCAAGGAACTTGGCGGGCGCGCAACGCTGAAATTGTTTGCGGATGCTGATCACTCCTTTCATGTGCCGGCGCGGACTGGGCGAAAAGACGCACAGGTTCTCGGAGACATGATCAGTGCGTTCGCTGCATGGTTTGAAGACGCCATCGCGCCATTTGTGAAGAAGTCCTGATTAAATGAACTCGATGGGTGGCAAGCCAAGCCCGCGAGTTGCATTGATTTGGTAGTATTGCGTGATGACGGACGCACTGCGCGGGCTCTACCGCACTGTTGCGGGGGCCTATGTGACCAACGGTAGGGTGGCATTCCACGTTCCCGAAGCCGATTACCGGGCGTTTGGGTACGAACCAGATTTCAATAGCCTTCCTTGGCAAGAGAGTTACAACGCAGCCGAGCTAGCGCGCACTGATGGGGACCTTGAGCATGCCCATGCCGCACCCGATTTATAATTCAAATGGATCGCGCCGACGCGATACGACTGCTGAAAGCCCTAGCTGCCGCCGGAATGAATATCTACGCGCCGAGGGCAAATGTGTGGATTGAGGAAAAAGCATTGGAAATTGGATTGGAAGGCAACCAATTTGTGGGCGCCCTCACCTATGCAGGAAATGAAGGCTGGTTAGTTGACGCCCCGCGCAGAGGTTGGACTTTCCTGACCGGCGCCGGCAAGGCCATTGCCGAACGCTAGCCCGCGTTTAGCGGCTCTTACGTTTAGGATCTGCCAATCGTGAACGCCGCCTCCTTCGAACATCTCGCCGGCCGGAGCGAGCACGTACGGGGGCACGAGCAAGTTGAGCATTCTTGCGGTCTGCGCTCTGATAACAATTCGCCTCAGCGGAAGCTCCCATGTGTTTGGCATTCGCGTGTCAGTGGAGGAGCTATCCACAGCATCAACAACGGACTTCTTTGAAGCGGGATGCTACGTTACGAGACCGACCTTAGGTGTTGGTGCGCAAAAACGGAATTTGCAATCATGTTGTTTCTTGTCGTTTCAACGCCACGGCCGGAGAGGCCTTCCGAGCTAGCGCAAGCGCGGCAATCTTTCTGGCCTTGGATCGCCGAGTACGAAGCACGGGGTGTATGTCGGCACGTTTATGCTCGCGTGGGGCGCGGCGCGATTGCCGTTTTCGATGTCGCAGAGACCAATACACTGCATCGAATTCTCAATGAGTGGGCGGACATAATCCCTGCACATTTCGAAACTTATCCGCTTCTCGAGGCGGAAGCGGCAAAGCGAATGTTAGCGGCGCAAACAGCAGCAAAGTGATAAAGACTAGACCGCCACGCGGCACTCGGCGGCTTCTCATTTACAAATCCTAATTTTTAGGCGTCAAAAAAGCGAGACAGCCTCGGGATGAACGAAAAGGAAAAAGCCGCACTTGGATCGATCGCCGCGTCGGCCGGCTTGACGGTGGCCAAAACCGTCATCGGCCTGCTCACCGGTTCGCTGGCGATCCTCTCGGAGGCCGGACACTCGCTGCTCGATCTATCCGCCACGGTGCTGACCTATTTCGCGGTACGGATTTCCGGCAAGCCGGCGGACGCCGAACATCAATACGGCCACGGAAAAATCGAGAGCGTCACGGCGCTTGCCGAGACTGCGCTGTTGTTCGTCCTGACGGCGATCGTGGTTTTCGAAGCTGTGCAGCGGCTTATCGGCGCGCATGCGCATGCAGTCGAAGCGACGGCGGCGGCTTTTGCCATCATAATCGCTTCGATCGCGATCGATTTCTTCCGGGCGCGCGCGCTCAAGCGCGTCGCCGAAGCAACAGGCAGCGAAGCGCTCGAAGCCGACGCGCTGCATTTCCGATCCGATATGTGGTCGTCGATCGCGGTGCTGATCGGGCTCTTTGGCGTGGCGCTGGGTCATGCCTGGGCTGATGCCGCGGCCGCGCTCGTGGTTGCGGTATTTATCTGCATCGCTGGATATCGCCTCGGCCGCCGCACCATCGGCACGCTGACGGACACCGCGCCGGCGGGCGCCAGGGAGCATGTTGCCGCTATCGCGCGCCAGGTCCCCGGCGTAGTCGCGGTGGAGCGCGTGCGCGTCCGCCCGGCAGGCGCGGTGCTGTTCGTTGAGCTAAGCGTCAGCATCAGCCGCACGCTTCCGCTTGATCGCGTCACTGCCATCAAACAGCAACTGGCCCGGGCGATCCGCGCCGATATGCCGGCAACCGAACTCACCATAACAACCGAGCCCAAAGCGCTCGACAGCGAGACCGTACGGGAACGGGTGATGGTGATCGCGCGCGACCTTGGTCTTGCCATTCACCATGTCGGGGTACAGACCATTGGCGGGCGTTTGTCGGTCTCGGCCGATTTGGAGATCGACGGCGCGCAGCCCCTCGCCGCCGCACATGAGGTTGCGAGCCGTCTTGAAGATGCGGTCCGGCGCGAACTCGGACCCGAGGTCGAAGTCGAAACCCACATCGAGCCGCTGCCCGCGGATCTGTTGGCGGGCCGCGACGCCGAGCCCGAACGCATTGCCGAAGTTCGGGGGCTGCTAGCCTCCCTGGCCACGGAGTTTTCCGCGCTCAGCGAAGTGCATGATGTGCGGGTGCGGGAAACCCCTGCGGGGGAAATCGTCAATTTTCACTGTCACGTCGATCCCGCGCTCTCGGTCAGGGCCGTGCACGATCTGGTGGATACACTGGAACGCAGGCTGCGGCGTCAGTTTCCGACAATCCAACGGGTCATCGGCCACGCCGAACCACGGCGATGACTTTGCGGCTAACCTTCAACCGATTTTCGGCACCACAGCCACGATCCGGCGTGCGATCGCATCCACGATCACGGGTTGATCGCCGACGAGCACATGATCGTCAGACGCGCGCCAGGCTCGTTGGCAAAATATTGCCGGATTTGCTGCCGTCGTGCGTTGGTGAGCTGCAGAGGTGTGGCAGTTTGCTCTGGGCGGCTTCACCGCTTGAATTCTGGCCTGGGCACCCTGTTTTCCGGACTGGCTCTCGCCGGAGCCCTGGTTGCCAAGCACGCCGGGCCAGGAACGCCAACTGGCACCGCGGCCTTTCGCAAAGCGTCTGTTCGGCTTTCCATCGACGCGCAAACCTTCTAGATCAGCGGCACCATGCGCACTGAAGAACCAAGGCCGGTCCGGCTCGAGGATTACCGCCCACCCGATTGGCTCATCGAGACCGTCCGGCTCGATGTAACGCTGCATCCGACCGCAACGACGGTTCTCAGCAAGCTAGCGGTCAAGCCCAATGGCGCCGGAGCGCCCGCGCCGCTTGTCCTCGACGGCGATGAACTGATGCTTCGTTCAATCCGGCTCGATGGAAAGCCGCTGCCGGCGGACAGCTACGTTGTCACGCCGGATCGGCTGACCATCGCGCAAGCGCCGCATCGGCCGTTCGAGCTCGAAATCGAAACGGTCATCGACCCGACCAACAATACCAAGCTAATGGGTCTCTATCGGGCCGGCCCAGTCTATTGCACGCAGTGCGAGGCCGAAGGTTTCCGTCGCATCACCTACTTCCTCGATCGGCCGGACGTCATGGCGGTGTACACGACGCGCATCGAAGCCGACAAAGCGGAGGCCAGCGTCCTTCTGTCCAACGGCAATCTGATCGCTCAGGGCGACGTACCCGGAACGTCGCGGCATTTTGCGGTTTGGCACGATCCGTTTCCGAAGCCCTCATATCTGTTCGCGCTGGTCGGCGGGAATCTCGGTTGCGTAAAAGATAGCTTCACCACAATGTCGGGGCGGAACGTCGCGCTTGCCGTCTATGTCGAGCCTGGCAAAGAGGATCGCTGCCACTACGCGATGGACAGCCTCAAGCGCGCAATGCGTTGGGATGAGGTCGCGTTCGGGCGCGAATACGATCTCGATATTTTCATGATCGTCGCTGTCTCCGCGTTCAATATGGGCGCGATGGAGAACAAAGGACTGAATGTCTTTAACGACAAATACGTCCTGGCCTCGCCGGCCACGGCGACTGACGGCGATTATGCCGGCATCGAAGCGGTGATAGCGCACGAATATTTCCACAATTGGACCGGCGACCGCATCACTTGCCGGGATTGGTTTCAGCTTTGCCTGAAGGAAGGGCTCACTGTCTTCCGCGACCAGGAGTTCACGGCCGATCAGCGCTCGCGCGCGGTCGAACGTATCAGCGATGTGCGCGAGCTGCGCGCATCTCAATTCGTCGAGGATGCCGGGCCGCTCGCGCATCCGGTGCGGCCCACCCTCTATCACGAGATCAACAACTTCTACACCGCGACCGTCTATCAAAAAGGCGCCGAGGTCGTGCGCATGATCAAGACACTGCTCGGCCCGGCGATGTTCCGCGCCGGCATGGACCTCTATTTTGCCCGTCATGACGGGCAAGCGGCGACGGTCGAGGACTTCGTGCAATGCTTCGCCGATGTGAGTGGCCGCGATATGCGGCAGTTCATGCGCTGGTATTCACAAGCGGGAACGCCCGAAATCAAGGTCGCGCCGCATTTTGATCCCGATTCGCATCAATTGCGGCTCGACATCGCGCAGAGCATTCCACCGACCCCAAAACAGTCCGATAAGCAGCCGATGCTCATCCCGCTCGCGCTAGGTCTGGTTGGGCCAAATGGCGATGACCTTCCGCTTATGCATGACGGCCAGCGGCTTGAACGCAGCGTGATCGAAGTCACCACGTCTGATCAGTCGTTTGTCTTCACCAATATCGCGGAGCGGCCGGTTCTGTCGCTCAACCGCGGCTTCTCGGCGCCGGTAAAAGTAACGCTGACGATCGAGACCGACGATCTACGCTTCCTGGCCGCCCACGATTCCGACGCGTTCAACCGATGGCAGGCGATCCAGACATTGGCGATGACCATGCTCAAAAGCAACGTCGCCGCGCTGCGAGCGGGCAGCACGCCACGTGTCGACGAGGGCTTGATGCATGCGCTCGAAGCCATTCTCAAGGACCCCGCGCTCGAGCCTGCCTTCGTCGCTTTGACGTTGTCGCCACCCAGCGAAACCGACATTGCCCGCGAAATCGGCTCCGATGTCGATCCCGATGCGGTCTTTACCGCACGCCGTAACTTACGTGCGGCAACGGGTGCGTGGCATGGCGCGCTGCTCGCAGACACCTACGCGCACATGATTAGCTCAGGCCCTTACCGGCCTGACGCGCAGAGTGCCGGGCGCCGCGCGCTGAAGAATGCCTGCCTTGATCTTTTAGCCATGACGGAAAGCGACGCGGCCATTGCGCGCGCTTTCACGCAATATCGCAATGCCGACAATATGACCGACCGAATGGCGGCACTTGAAACGCTCGCGGCCCATGATCGTGCGGAGCGCGCAACGGCGTTTGATGATTTCTACCAGCTTTACGCCGAGGACCCGCTGGTCATTGACAAATGGTTTTCGCTCCAGGCGATCATCCCGGAGCCGCAAACGCTCGACCGCGTGCGCGCTTTGACCAGTCATCCCGCCTTTTCAGCCGCCAATCCCAACCGCATACGGGCTCTGATCGGCGCCTTTGCCCAAGCCAACCACACCCAGTTCAATCGACGCGACGGCGCCGGCTATGATTTCGTCGCCGACTTCGTCCTCGAGCTCGACTCAAAGAACCCGCAAGTCGCTGCCCGTCTGATGAGCGCATTCCGTTCCTGGCGCGCACTGGAAGCGCAACGTCGCGGACGCGCAGAAGCAACGTTGCGTCGCGTCGCGGCGACGCCGGCGCTCTCACCTGATGTCCGCGACATCGTCATGCGCACACTCGCCGACGTTAAAAGCGACTCAGACCGTTGATTTGACTCAACTTTGAGTCGGCGATGTGAGCGGCAACACAAATAAAAATGCGAAACCGAATGCGACGCCGTATTTCGCAGCGCAAAATCTTTTGGACATTTCTTAAAAAAATATTGACTCGAGACCCTCGACAAATCAGCGCGCATCGATTCTATTGATAGTGATTCGGAGAGACGCGGCACAATCTCTGAACAGAGTTCGAGGCGATAATCCGAACGGAGGCAGGCGATGGCGCGCGCCGATATGGCGAGTGCGTCTTTACGTCCCGATTCCATCAAAGGGTTGGCGGAATCGATTGCCAACCCTGCCTACCGGCGCCTCTTGAGCGCAGAGCCACTGCTACGGCGCGCCGTTCCAGTTCTTATCATTGCCTTCATGGTGACAGTATGCATCGGCGCCGCTGTGCAAGTGCTGGAGCATCGCCGTCAGGCAATGTCCGATGCAAAACAAAGCATCGCCGCCTTGGCCGACCATTTCGCAACAGCCTTTGACCGCCGAAGCCGTGACGGCCGTTCGCACTGGCCGCGCACTTCCGACGCCCTGGCCGAGGCGCTGCCGGAATGGGCCGCGGGCCCAGCGCGGCGCGTCGTCGTTGCGGATGCCGACGGCAATATCGTCGCGAGCTTGCCGAATGCCCCACCGATCGTTGGACGATCGCTGCTTGAGGTGCTCGGTCCGCTTCAGCCTCTCACCACGTTCGGAGCCGAAGCCGGCACGCGAGAACTCGTGCTGGGGAACGGGGAATTGGCGTTCGCTGCCGTTCGGGCACTGAAGAACCCGATCGGGCTCCTGGCCGTGATCCAGACCCAGGACAATGCGCTGGCAAATTGGCGTTCGATTACCGCCCTGACGATCACTTTGTCGGCAACGACCGGCTTCGTGGTGCTGATCCTAGGTTTTGCCTTCCACTGGCAGGCGACTCGGGCGCGCGAGGCCGACATTATCAATGACACGGTCCGCGGCCGCGTCGACACCGCGCTCAACCGCGGACGCTGCGGGCTGTGGGATTGGGATCTCGCGCGCGGCCGTGTGTTTTGGACGCATTCGATGTTCGAAATGCTCGGCCTGTCGCAAAAAGATGAGCTCCTGACTTTTGGCGAAGTCGATGCGCTCGTCCACAAAGACGACATCGATCTTTACGAACTCGCGGGTCAACTCGCTGAAGGCGAGTCGCAATCGATCGATCGGGCCTTTCGCATGCGCCATGCCGAAGGTCGATGGCTGTGGCTGCGTGTCCGCTGCGAGTTAACGCGCCGGGAGGGCGAAGTCGGCTCTCATCTCATTGGCATTGCGGTCGACATCACAGAGCAGAAAAACTTGGTCGAGCGTACCGTAGCCGCCGACTTGCGCCTGCGCGACGCCATCGAGACCATACCCGAGGCCTTCGTCCTGTGGGATGCGGAAAATCGCCTCGTCCTGTGCAATTCGAACTTCCAGGAATTGCATCGGCTGCCTGACGAAGCCGTGGTAGCCGGGACGTCGTACGAGACGATTGTGGCGACCGGCAGAAAACCTCTGATCCGGACGACGGTTGCCCATGACAGCGAGCCGCGCGGCGCACGGACGTTCGAAGCGCAACTCGAGGACGGGCGCTGGATGCATATCAGCGAACGCCGCACCAAGGACGGCGGCTATGTCTCAGTCGGAACCGACATCACCAAGATCAAGCAGCACGAGCAGAAATTGATAGAAGGTGAAAAACGTCAGTGGGCGACCATTGCCGACTTGCGTAAATCCCAACAGGCCCTGGAATGGCAAACCGCGGAGCTCGCCGATCTCGCTGAAAAATACGCAGAGGAAAAAACCAGAGCCGAGGAAGCCAATGCGGCCAAGTCGAAATTCCTGGCCAATATGAGCCATGAATTGCGCACGCCGTTAAACGCCATCATCGGCTTTTCGGAGATCATGGAATCGGCAATGTTCGGCCCGCTCGGCGCCGAAAAATATATTGAATATTCGCGCGACATCCGCGAAAGCGGCGAATATTTGCTCGACGTCATCAATGACATCCTCGACATGTCCAAAATTGAAGCCGGCGGAATACGGCTGTCGCCGGAAGCCGTCGATCTCGATTCACTTTTGGCCGATTGCCTTCGTGTGGTGTCAACCCGCGCCGGCGAAAAAAGGCTCGCTCTCGACGCTCAGGTAGAAGCTGGAATCAATCTCAATGCCGACCGTCGCGCGCTCAAGCAGATCACACTCAATCTCCTCTCCAATGCGGTAAAATTCACCCCCGACGGTGGCGCCGTGACGGTGCGAGGGCGCCGGCGAGGCGATGGGATCATTATTGCCATTAAGGACAATGGAATCGGCATCCCGCAGCAGGCGCTGCAGAAGCTCGGGCGGCCGTTCGAGCAGGTCGAAAGTCAGTTGACTAAACGGCACCAAGGCTCCGGCCTTGGGCTGGCCATCGCAAAATCGCTTGTTGAATTGCACGGCGGCAGGATGCGCATCCGCTCCCAGCTTGGTCGTGGCACGATGGTCGTCGTACGGCTCCCAGTGAGCGCGAGAGCGCCGGTGCAGTTTGCGAACATCGAAGCTGCTGCCTGAAACTAAGCTTCAGATCGCACCGGCAAGAGCATCGTGACGGGCGTCAGGGTGCGCCTCCAAGAATCCTAATGAAGGATGCGCGTACGGCGCGCTGGGTGTCGGCAAGATGCGCCGCAAGCGTCGGAAAATCCGGCAAGTCAGCCGCGCGCGCCAGCAGCGCCAGTATGCCGGGATTCGCGGCTTGCGGATCGAAAGTTGTCGGCAGGCAGAGGCGGAGAATTTGCGTCAGATCATGAAATAGCCGCACCGCCGGCCGCAGCACCTCGGCCTCCTCAGCCGCGAGCATACCGAGCCGCGCGGCCTTTTCCAGGGTCCGGGCGGTCGACGAGTCCAATATTCCCGGCTCGTGCGCCGCATGCACCAATTGCAGATATTGCGCGATGAACTCGATATCGATCAATCCGCCTGCCACATATTTGAGATCCCATGGATTGGCGTCACCCTTCTCCTTGGCGATAGCACCGCGCATGTCGACAACGTCTCCGGCAGTTTCGGCGGCATCTCTTGGCCGGCAAAGCACATCGCGAATGACTGCCTCGACTCGCGCCGCAAAATCTGGCGCTGCCGACACGACGCGCGCGCGCGTCAACGCCATATGCTCCCAGGTCCAGGCCTCGTGCTCCTGATAACTTTTGAAACCGTCGATCTGGGTGGCGACCGGACCAGATCGCCCTGAGGGCCGCAACCGCATATCAACCGGATAAAGTACGCCATAGTTAGTCTGCACGGTGAACACGCTGATCATGCGTTGAGTCAAACGGGCGAAATATTGGCTGCCGTGGAGCGGACGCCTGCCGTCTGACTGCGGATGTTCCTGATCAAAGTCATAGACGACGATAAGATCGAGGTCCGAGCTCGCGGTCATTTCGCGCGCGCCAAGCCGACCCAAAGCGACCACCGCGCTTTGCCCGCGGCTGATCTGACCGTGGGTGATGGTAAATTCGGATTGCACCCATCGATGCACGACATTGAGCAGCACATCCGCCAACCGGGCGAAAGTCTCGCCAGCCTGCTCGGCTGATAACGATCCAGAAATGACTCGCGCGCCGACTAGAAACATATGCTCCTGACCGAACAGACGGATGGCGTCGAGCATCGACTCAAACCCGTGCGCGTCTTCGAGCGCCAGTTCGAGGTTCTCCCGCAAGCGCGCTTCATCGGGCAACGCGCCGAAAAAGCCGGGATCGACCAGCGGATCGATGAAATGAGGATGACGCGCCAGTATGTCGGCCAGGCGTGGCGCCGCCCCTATGACAAGCGCAACAAAGCGGATCAATTCCGGATTTTGCCGCAACAGCGAGAAAAAACGGCCGCCAGCACGTAGCCCAACCAGGAACTGGTCGAAAGCGGCAAAGCCCGCATCGGGATTTTCCGCACGCGACAATTGATCAAAAATGACGGGTATAAGGTCGACAAGATTGGCGCGGGCCTGTTCGCCGCGCAGCGCGCGGTACACTCCGCCTTGCCAATTTCTTACAGCGCTAATGATGTCCGGGGCCCGCCGGAACCCCATTTGCGTCAAGCGCTCGTATATTTCTCCGTCGCGCTCGGAGCGCTCAAGCGAAAACTTCTGCCGCTGAGCCAGCAATTGGGGAGCCCGCTCGAACAATCTGATATAATGTCGCTCGACATTGCGCAAATGCGAGACCAACACCCCGGCGAAATCATCGCGCGATCGGTAGCCGAGAAAGCGGGCGAAAACATCGAGGGCTTCAGCGGTCGCGGGCAGCGTGTGCGTCTGCTCATCCGCCAGCATTTGCAGGCGATGCTCGACGTTACGCAAGAAATTGTACGCCGCTGCGAGCTCATCGCGGGCCGCGTCATCGATCCACCCGTCGGCCGCGAGTGCCGAGAGCGTGGCGATGGTGCTGCGGTTACGCAACTCCGCGTGTCGTCCGCCCGCGATCAGCTGCTGGGTCTGCACGAAAAATTCAATTTCGCGGATGCCGCCGCGACCGAGCTTTATGTTGTGGCCCTCGACCGCTATTTCGCCATGACCCCGATAGGCGTGGATCTGGCGCTTCATTTCGTGCACATCCGCGATCGCGGCGTAATCGAGATACCGGCGCCAGATGAACGGCGACAGCTCGCGGAAAAATTGTTCGCCAGCGGCAATATCGCCAGCGCAGACGCGTGCCTTGATCAGCGCCGCGCGTTCCCAATTCTGGCCACGGCTTTCGTAGTAGTCGAGCGCCGCCGCAGTCGAGATCGCGATTTGAGTTGATGAAGGGTCCGGCCGCAGCCGCAGATCGACGCGGAATACATACCCATCCGAGGTACGCGCTTGCAGGATTTTGACAAAATCGCGGGTGAGCTCAATGAAAAAAGGCGCGGCCTCGACATCGGCGCCGAGTTTGGCGCTTGCGCCGAAGAAAACCATGAGATCGATGTCACTCGAGAAATTGAGTTCACGCGCTCCCATTTTGCCCATTGCGATCACGATATAGCCCGAACCGTATTGTGGCTTCGTCGCATCGCTCGGCTTAATTTTTTTGCGCCTCACTGCGTCACGGAGAAGATGATCCACAGTGAGGCCGACCGCGGTGTCGGCCACAGAGGTCAGCGCCTCGGTAATATGAGAAAGCGTCCATACGCCGCCAATATCGGCGAGCGCGATCAGAAGCGCCGCTTCGATTTTCACCTCGCGGAGAAGCCGCATCAGTTCGGGCTGTGATCTCGTCGCCGCCCCTGCGGTTTTGGTTTTTTCGATCAGGGTGGCCAGTGCCTCGGCGGGATCGGCCAGAAGAAGGCGCATCGCGCGGCCGGGGTTTGCCGTAATGGTATCCCAGAGAAACGGCGCCGCTTCGGCAATGCCGGCCAGAAGCCTGGCCGCGCCGGGATTGCGACGCGTGAGCGTTGAAAGCGCGTTGCCAGCAGTTTTCGGTCGGATATCCGCAAGCCAACGCGCAAAGCGCGCAGATGCCTCGGCCGCCGGCTTGGGCAGCGGCTCGCCGAGCCGCTCAACGAGTCCCGCCGTGTCCGGCTTTTGCTTCGGCCGCTTCCTGGCCGCCGGCTGCCTCATCCCCGGCCCGCAGCACCGCCCGGACCTGCGCGCGGCAAAGCAATCGTCGTTCGCAGTCCGGGATGGTTGTCTTCGAGCTTGAGTTCGCCGCCGTGCAGCCGGGCGACGGCCGAAGCGAGGCTCAGCCCCAAGCCCGAGCCCGGTTCGGATCGGCTCTGCTCAAGACGGACGAACCGTTCCACCACACGCCCGCGGTCGGCATCAGGAATGCCCGGCCCGCGGTCGGCGACGCTCAATGTGATGCGGTCACCGTCATTCCCGGCCTTGACCACAATCTCTGCAGGCATGCCGTTTATTTTGCCATTCGGCCCGGCATATTTGATCGCGTTATCGATAAGATTAGCCAAAGCTTGGCTGACCAGCTCCCGGTTGCCATGCACTGGCGCCGCCGCCGGGGCTTCGACTTTGAGCGCGATCCCCTTCTCGTCTGCCACCGGCTCATAAAGCTCACCGACATCGCGGGCGATCTCGGAAGCGTCGAATTCGGCCATATTGTCGCGCGCTTGCCCGGATTCGGCGCGTGCAATCATCAAAAGCGCGTCGAAGGTACGAATAAGCTCGTCTGATTCGGCAATGGTGGATTCCAACGCCGCCCGATAGCTCGCCTCGCCGGCCGCGCTACGCAGCGCTTGCTCGCAACGATTGCGAAGCCTCGTCAACGGTGTCTTGAGGTCATGCGCAATATTGTCCGATACCTCCTTTAATCCACGCATCAGTGCTTCGATCCGCTCGAGCATCGCGTTGACATTGTCGGCGAGTCGGTCGAGTTCATCGCCGGTACCGGCGACCGGCAAGCGCCCGGAAAGATCACCCGCCATGATCGTCTGCGCGGTCCCCGTCATCGCGTCGATGCGGCTGAGCACACGCCGGCTGACGAAAAACCCGCCGATCAAGCCAAGCACGATGACGAGCGCGAGTGACCACTGACCGGCATTGACGACGATGCCGAACAACCGTTCGCGCTCCTCAAGATCGCGTCCAACTAGCAGCCGAAATCCGCCCGGCAGCTGCACAACGCGGACCAGCGCGCGATGATCAGCGCCTTCGGGCGATTCCAAGCGATGATAACTCGTCTCCAGCCAGCCTGGACGATCGAGGACCCCCGGCTCCAACGAACCGACATTGCCGGCAAGACCCTCCCCGCTCGGAGTCGTGACCAAATACAGGCTCGACCCCGGACGGCGGGAACGCACATCGACCACCGTAACCAAGCGCCTCAGCCCGCCTTGTCCGTATTGCTCCGATAGTCCGTTGACTTCGCCATTGACCGTGGCCGTGATCTGTTCGGTGATGAGGCGGCGCGTATTGAGCGCGAAGTAACCAAGCAGCGATGCCGCGAATAAAATGAAAACACCAAGATAGACCAGCGTCAGCTTGAACGCGGTCGTGCGGATGAGTTTGCCGAGAGCGGTCACGTTATTTTATCTCGGTTTCGGGGAAATCGTCTTCCCAGAATTCGAGTGACGCACGCTTACCGCTCTGCTGGTTTGCGGCCTCGGCACGGCGCAGCTCCACGCGCCTGATCTTGCCGGAGATTGTTTTCGGCAGTTCAGAAAATTCCAGCCGGCGCACGCGCTTGAACGGCGCGAGGGAGGCCCGGCAGTGCCGGAAAATCGATAATGCCGTGGTGCGATCCGGCGCATATCCAGCAGCGAGCGCGAGAAATGCCTTTGGCACCGCAAGCCGCATCGGATCGGGCGACGGCACGACTGCGGCCTCGGCGACGGCGGGGTGCTCGATCAGGACGCTCTCGAGCTCGAAGGGACTGATCCGATAATCGGACGATTTGAAAACATCGTCGGCGCGGCCGATGTAAGTGAGGTAGCCGTCGTCATCGACCGCCGCGACATCGCCCGTCCGATACACAGTGTCCGCGGACGCGCGCGTAGGCTTCGCATCGTCATCTTGGCCTTGATAACCCTGCATGAGCCCGGTCGGCCGCGGTTTTATGGTCAGGCAAATCTCTCCTTCCTTCACTGGCGCACCGTCGGGATCGAGCAGCGCTACACGATAACCGGGCAGCGGGCGGCCCATCGAACCGGGTTCTACTTTTTGGCCCGGGCTGTTTCCGACCAAGGCCGTTGTCTCGGTCTGGCCGTAACCATCCCGAATGGTGATGCCCCAAGCATTCTTGACGCGCTCGATTACTTCTGGATTGAGCGGCTCGCCGGCGCTGATGAGCTCCCTGATGTGGACCGGCCAAGCCGCCAAATCCTCCTGGATCAACATCCGCCAAACGGTCGGCGGTGCGCAGAACGTCGTGACACCGCAGCGCACAATTGCATCGAGAAGGCCGCGCGCGTTGAAACGCCGCTGATTGAAAATAAAAACGGCCGCTTGTGCGTTCCAAGGTGCAAAGAAACAACTCCAGGCGTGCTTGGCCCAGCCCGGCGAGGAAATGTTCAGATGCAGATCGCCGGGACCAAGTCCGAGCCAATACATCGTCGACAAATGTCCTACGGGATAGCTTTGGTGACTGTGCAGTACGAGTTTCGGTTTCGCTGTCGTGCCTGAAGTGAAATAGAGCAGCAGCGGATCTTGCGCGCGTGTTTCGCCGTCGGGCGTAAAACGCGTTGACGCGGAGTAGCCTTTTTCAAACGGAATCCAGCCGGCAGCTTCTTTACCGACCACGATGCGGGTGTAATCGCCCGGTAGGTCGGCGAATTTCACCGCAGCCTCCGGACTGGCAATCACGTGGCGGACCCGGCCGCGGGCAAACCGATCGTTAAGATCGCTCGGCGTCAACAGTGTCGTCGCCGGAACGATCACGGCGCCAAGCTTCATCGCCGCCAGCATGCATTCCCACAGCGGCGCGACATTGCCGAGCATGACGAGGATGCGATCACCGCGGCGCACGCCGAGATCGCGCAATACATTGGCGATCTGGTTGGAGCGGTGGCTCAGTGCGGCGAACGACAGTTTGGTCTCGGCGCCGTCCTCGTCCACCAGCCAGAGCGCCGGCTGCGCGTTATCGCGCGCCACCTCATCGAAGTAATCAAGCGCCCAATTGAACCGATCGAGTTTCGGCCATTCGAAATCACGATAGGCGACCGCGTAATCTTCACGATGGCGCAGCAGGAAATCACGAGCCGCGATAAAAGCGGCGGCGTCACGCGACGTTGTATTCGCTCCTACGCCCATTCTCACTCCCCGCCCCTCTCCCGATGCATCGGCATTCGCTCACCGCGCACCTTCCCGGATCATGTAGCCGGCGCCGCGCACGGTGTGCAGCAGCGGCTGCGCAAAGCCCTTGTCGATTTTAGATCGCAAACGCGAAATGTGCACGTCGATCACATTCGTCTGCGGGTCGAAGTGATAGTCCCAGACGTTTTCCAGGAGCATCGTGCGGGTGACGACCTGACCGGCATGCCGCATAAGATATTCGAGCAAGCGAAATTCGCGCGGCTGCAGTTGAACCTCCTGTCCGGCGCGGCTCACTTCGTGAGACAAACGGTTCAGTTCCAGATCGCCAACACGGTAGACCGTTTCCTCGCCCCGACTGCCGCGGCGGCGTCCTAGCGCCTCGACACGGGCCAACAGCTCCGAAAATGCATACGGCTTCGCCAGATAATCGTCCCCGCCGGTGCGAAGTCCTTTGACACGGTCGTCGACTTGACCGAGCGCGGAGAGGATTAGCACCGGTGTTTCGATCGATTTTGTGCGTAATGCGCCGATGACCGAGAGACCGTCGCGCTTCGGCAGCATGCGATCGACGATAAGCACGTCGTAATCGCCGTCTAACGCGAGCTGCAAACCATCCTCGCCGTCGCCCGCGTGGTCCGCAATGTGACCGGCTTCGCGGAACGCCTTCACGAGGTAGTCGGCCGCGTCGTGATCATCCTCAATGATGAGAAGACGCATGGTTTATCGTTTTCGCCGCATTGTAACGCTCAGGCGCAATCCGCCGCGCCGGGATGATAATCCTCCCGCAGTCGCCGTAATAGCGAGGGGGTGGCGAGCGCACGCCCGCCACCCCCTACCACTCTACCCCGGCGGGGGCGACGGATGCCGGTAGGCAGAGCTGGTATTTGTGGGGACGGACCTTGCGATCCGCCCCCAGGGTACGCCCGCCAGCGGGGGCGACGGATGCCGGCGGATGCCCCTTTATGAGAGCCCGGTTAGCTGCGAGATATGCGAGCGGGCTCCTTATGGCTTCCAGCGTGACCTCACTCGGACGAGGGGTCACGCATCAAGCGTTGCCGAGCGGCAGCGCTACGAATTTCATGCCCTCGTTCGACTTCACTCGAAACAACACGGTGTGTTTGCCCTCGCCGCGCGCGTCGGCGAGGCTTTTGCGAACCTCGGCCGGCGTTGCCACGGCCTTGCCACCGACTTCCAAAATCACGTCACCGACCTGCAAGCCATGCTCGGCGGCAACGCCGCCAGCGCTCACTGCGGTAACCACGACGCCGTTGCCGCCGGAGCCGGAAACCTTGCTGCCGGGCGCGAGCGTAAGACCCAGATTCGGCATCTCGCTATCCGGCACCTCACGCTGGTCGCGCTGGTTCTGATCGTTGGCTGCTTGTTTGTCGTTGGGCAACGTCCCGAGCGTCAGCGAAACGGTTTTGGTCTGCCCAGCGTGGATCATAGCGAGTTTAACGGTCGTACCGGGCGCCATCGAGCTGATTTTGCGCGCGAGTTCGCGTGGATCATGAACCGGCGCGTCATTGAGCGATGTAATGACGTCTCCGCTCGCAATGCCCGCTTTGGCGGCCGGACTGTCCTTCTGCGGTTCGGACACGAGCGCACCGGTCGCTTGCTTTAGTCCCATGCTGTCGGCGATGTCGGGGGTGACCGGTTGAATTTGCACGCCGATCCAGCCGCGCGTGACACTGCCTTTGTCGCGTAACTGCGCAACGACGCTTTTCACCGTGTCAGCAGGAATTGCGAAAGCGATGCCGACCGAGCCGCCAGACGGCGAGAAAATCGCCGTATTGACCCCGATAACGCTGCCGTCAACGTCGAACGTCGGTCCGCCCGAATTGCCTTTGTTCACCGGCGCGTCGATCTGAATAAAGTCGTCGTAAGGACCGGCGCCGATGTCGCGGCCGCGCGCTGACACGATGCCGGCCGTGACGGTGCCGCCGAGACCGAACGGATTTCCGACCGCGAGAACCCAGTCGCCTACGCGAGGCGAATTCTCCGCCAGTTTCACAAAGGGGAAATTGTCGCCGTCGACTTTGATGAGCGCGAGGTCAGTGCGCGGATCGGTACCGATCACCTTCGCGGTATAGGTTTTGCCGTCGTCAGCGGTGACCTGAACGTTCTCGGCGTTCTGTACGACGTGATTGTTCGTCACCGCGTAGCCGTCGCGCGAAATGAAGAAGCCCGAGCCCTGACCGGTGATCACTTCGTGGCCCCTCGGCGTGCCCGGCGTGCCAAAGCGCCGGAAGAAACGCTCGAACGGCGAGCCAGGTGGGAATGGCAGGTCGTCATCGCTAAGGCTGGATTCGCCAGGACGATCGATCTTCACGCGAACCGAAATCACCGCCGGCTTTACTTTTTCGACGATGTCGGCAAAGCCCACAGGCCGCTGCGCCAGCTCTTGGACCTTTTCGGTCAAGTTCTGCGCCTGCGCCGTCTCGGCAAAAGCGCCCGGCGCGTATGTGTGAGGTGAGAAAACCAAGCCGGCTACGGCAAGACTTGCCACTGTCGTCGTCAAAAGCGCTAAACGTCGCGCCGACAAAATACGCCGGGATTCTCGGAAATTACCCTTCATGCCTGTCTCCAAATGCGGTCGGTTCCGTGTGAGCGGTTCGTCTTGTGCCGAAGATGGTGCGCCGCGCCTTACGGCGCTCTGTCGGCAGCATTAAAAATTTGTAATGTTATTCGCCAGATGCTCGGGAAGAAAAACATGTGCTGCATCCGGTACTTACGTGCGCTGAGCGCAACACTTGATTTTAAAAAAGCCGAGCAACGTGCCCCGAGCCCGCTATGTGCCGTGGTCCTCAGCCAAAATTCTCTTCAACCGCGCCTCTTCGGCAGCGGTGAGTTTCGGGGCAGGTTCCAGCGCGCCCCCTCGCCGGCGTCGGGCGGCGACCACCAGCACCGCGAGGCCGATGAGCAGAAGTCCAGGCGGCAAGCCCCACAACCCCGCGGTGGCCCATGACAGCCGCGGCTTGAGCAGGACGAATTCACCGTAACGTGCGACTAGAAAATCGAGCACTTGTGCGTCGCTGTCTCCAGCTTGCAGTCGTTCGCGAACCAGAACGCGCAAATCATGCGCTAGAGGCGCGTCGGACTCATCGATTGATTCATTCTGACAGACCATGCAGCGAAGCTGCTGTGACACGGCGCGCGCACGGGTTTCGAGCGCCGGATTCGGCAAAATCTCGTCCGGTTGCACCGCCGCCCATGACAGCGAGGGATGCAAAAGCGCGATCAGAAGGACCAGCAAAGAAAGGCGTCTCATGACCTTCACTCCGCCGCGCGCAATGCCGTTCTGGCTTTCGCCGGCTGCGGCGCACCGACGCGCAGGCGCCGGTCTGAAAGCGATAAAGCGCCGCCTGCGAACATGATCGCGGCGCCGAGCCAGATCAGCAAGACGCGCGGTTTGAAATAGACCCGCACCGCCAGATCCCCGTTTGGCATCGGATCGCCGAGCGAGAGGTAGAGCTGGCTCACGCCGCGTGTCATCAGCGCCGCCTCGGTGGTGGTCATGTTGCGGCTCGGGAAACTGCGCCGGCTCGGCTCCATGACCCCGATCAAATCGCCGTTCTTGCGGTGGACGAGAAAGCGGCCGACCATGTCGTGATAATTCGGGCCTTGCCGGCTGAACAGGCCGGTGAAGGTCAGCCGGTAACGGGCAATCTCCAAATTGTCACCGATCTTCATCTCCGCGATCCGTTCGCTGCCCCATGCGGTCGCGGCGACAATGCCGAGCAGCGTGACGCCGAGGCCGAAATGCGCAAATGCGGTGCCCCAAGCCGAACGCGGCAAGCCGATGGCGCGCCGCAGCGCCGCACGAAACGGCACACGCATAAACAGCGTGCGCTCCGCGATGTCGGTAACGGCGCCGGCCATGACGAAAACGGCAACGCCGGCTCCGAACGGCGCCAGGACCGGTCCGCCTTGTTCGAGCGCGAAAGTCGCGGCCATGGCGAGACCGGCGAGTATTGCCGCCGCCAACAGACGTTGCGCCGCGCCGATGAGGTCGCCACGCTTCCAGCCCATGAGCGGCCCAAACGGCATCACCACCATCAAAGGAATGAACAGCGGACCGAAGGTCGCGTTGAAAAATGGCGGCCCGACCGAAATCTTCTCGCCAGTGAGCGCTTCAAGTGCCAGCGGATAAAGCGTGCCGACAAAAACCGTGGCGCATGCGGTGGTCAGAAACAGATTATTGAACACCAACGCGCCTTCGCGCGAAATCGGCGCGAATATTCCACCTTGCTTGAGAAGCGGCGCGCGCCAGCCATAGAGCGCCAGAGCTCCGCCGATGAACACTACCAGGATCGCCAGAATGAACACGCCGCGCATCGGATCGGTGGCAAAGGCGTGGACCGACGTCAGCACGCCCGAGCGGACCAGGAACGTTCCGATCAGTGACAATGAGAAGGTGAGGATGGCGAGCAGAATGGTCCATATTTTCAACGCCCCGCGCTTCTCCATGACGACGGCAGAATGCAAGAGCGCGGTTCCGGCGAGCCACGGCATCAGCGAGGCATTCTCGACCGGATCCCAAAACCAGAAGCCGCCCCAGCCCAGCGTGTAGTAGGCCCAGTACGATCCACCGGCGATGCCGACGGTCAGACACATCCAGGCGCCGAGCACCCAAGGGCGAACCCAGCGCGCCCAGGCCGCATCGATGCGGCCCTCTAACAAGGCAGCGATGGCGAAGGAGAACGTGATCGAGAAGCCGACATAGCCGAGGTAAAGCATCGGCGGATGAAACGCGAGACCGGGGTCTTGCAGAATTGGATTGAGATCACGGCCCTCAAATGGAGCTTGCGGAATGCGGACGAACGGATTGGACGTGGTCAGAATGAAAAGATGGAATGCCGCCGCAATCCAGGCCTGGACCGCGAGTGCATTCGCTTTAAGCACCACCGGCAGATTGCCGCCGAACACCGCAACCAGCGCGCCGAAGAAGCTCAGGATCGAGACCCACAGCATCATCGAGCCTTCATGATTGCCCCAGATGCTTGTGAGCCGATAAATGAACGGCATTTGCGAATTGGAATTCTCGAACACGTTCAAAACTGAAAAATCCGAAATCACATAGCAAATGGCTAACGCCGCAAACGCCATTGCGACGAAGGCGAAATGCGCGACCGCGACGGGTGCGGCGATGCTCATCAGGACCGTGTCGTTGGTCTTGGTGCCAACAATCGGCATCGTGCCCTGAATAAGTGCCAGCCCCAGCGCCAGCATCAGTGCGTAGTGACCCAATTCGGGAATCATTAGCTGTGCCTTCCGTGCACCTTTCCCATTCCGCACCTGTCAGAGGCAAACGGCACTATCGCAACGCGCAAGTCATTTGGTTGCTTCGCCGACAGGCGTTGCAGCACGTCGGCCATAGTCGTCCTTCCAATGTCCCGACCGTTTCAGCGCGTCGGCGACTTCCTTCGGCAGGTATGTTTCGTCGTGTTTGGCGAGAATCGAATCCGCATTAAACGTGCCGGCAGCATCGAGTGCGCCTTCGGCCACGACGCCCTGGCCTTCACGGAACAAATCCGGCAGCACACCCTGGTAGCTGACCGGAATTTCGTTCTTGCCATCGGTGACTTCGAAACGCACGAAAAGATTATTGCCGCGTACCACACTGCCGTTTTGGACGAGCCCGCCAAGCCTGATCCGCGTTCCCGGCCGCACGTGCTTTTCCATAACGTCGCTCGGCGAATTGAAGAATACGATCGAATCGCGAAGCGCATTGAGCATCAGCGCGACTGCGACGGCGAGCACGCCAACCCCACCGCCAATTAATACAAGACGCCGCTGCTTGCGAGTCATCGTGGTCGCCTCAATCGCATGCGCGGATTACCCTTCGAGCCCGAGACCTTTGACGAGATCGTCGATGCGCTTGATCTGATCGGGCTGATCGGACAGCGCGCGCCGCGCGTCGTCCGCGGCACCCTTTGCTTTGTCGCGGTCGCCAAGGACGGCATAGGCGCGAACGAGGCGCATCCAGCCGTCTACATCCTTGCCATCGGCGTGCAGCCTGTCAGAGAGCCGCTGCACCATCCCGCGTATCATCTCGGCGCGCGCGCCCTCAGGCATATTCTCGGCCGCTGCAATATCGGCAGCGCTGGGTGAGCCAGAACGCGGCGGCTCTCCTGTGACGCGCGCCAGGTCGGCACGGACAAGATCTTTCCACGGCGCGTCCACTGGAGCGTCGTCGAGAAGCGCGCGCCATTTTTTTGCCGCCGCATCGCGATCGCCATCCTGTTCGTCGGCAAGCCCAAGAAAATAGCGCGCCTTGGCATTGTGCGCGTCGCCCGCGACCGCGCGCTGAAAGGCAAGCTTGGCCTCATCGGTGACAACGCCATTGGCCTCCGCCACCAGCGCTTCGCCGAGATCGGATTCACGCACCGGCGTATCACCGTTGAGCGCGAGCGCTTTCTTGCGCGCCAATACCGCATCGGCAAAACGCCCGAGGCGCAAGTAGACCGGAGCGATCACTTCCCAGCCGGCGCCATCATTCGGATTGCTTGCGAGATGATTCTCGACCTGGCTGATAAGGCTGGCGATTGATCGATCCGCTTCAGGCTCATTTGCTCGAGCGAGCGCGGATTGCTCGGGAATATTTGGCGAGCCAAGCTTTAGGTAGAAACCAAGTGCGACAAGGGGCACGACCACAACAGCAACGCCTGCGGCGCGCCGCCGCACGCTTGCGGCAGAGCCTGGCTTTTGCGGAATTGCGCTTTCAGCATCCGCGGCCGCCAGCAATCGCCGCGAAATTTCAACGCGCGCGGATTCGGTTTCGGCCTCGCCAATCAAACCAGCCGCGCGATCGCGATCGATCTCCCGCAGCTGGTCCTGATAAACCAGCTGGTCGCTGCCGCCGGCGTCAAGCTCATGCTTTCTCCCAAGCGGCCAAAGCACCGCAAATACTGCCGCGGCGGTCATCACGGCGAAAATGATCCAAAGAGTCATTATGCAAAGTGTCTGAGCTTGACTGCCAAGGCCGAAAATCTCGCCTGCCGGCGCAAAATCCTTTGCGACCACGCCACCGGCGCGGTTACATCACGGCGCGAATGCGGCCGCAATGGGAGTTCGAGCGCGGCAATTTCGCACGATCGCGCTCGATTAACCGAAAATACCCGGTATCGACGAATTCAGGCCGGCCCTCACCTATTGCGGCGAGCCGACGCAAATCGCGATCAACGGCGTATTTGACGCACTGGCAACTGGCCCGCAGGAAGCACCTCTTTCGCCGAGGAACTGCGCTTGATTGCGCGTCGCCCCGCAATAGGCGGTAACCAGGATCTCGTTGTCCTGACATTGCACCGAACACCCGGAGACGCAGTCAGACCGGATGACCCTGACGCTCGGGCTGGGCGGGCCCGGCGGCCCTTTTTCGCCCTGCGGACCAGGGGGCCCCGGAGGCCCCGGCGGACCGACCGGACCAGCATCGCCTTTGGGACCCTGAGGTCCCGCTGGGCCTGGATCGCCTTGCGGGCCCCTGCCGCAGGCGGCCAAGCCGACGAGCAACGCCACCGCCAGTGTCAAATGCGACACGCGCATCGTCATAATTCTCCCAGAGAAAGCCGCCCCACATCGCCGCTTAGAAGATCAAACCCAGCAGTTCGGCGCAAGGCAAATGCTGGCAGTTACGGAACGGTTTGTCTAAGTTGCAATCCGCGAGGCCTGCAGGATGAAACGGCGAACAGAAATATGACCGCTAAGAAATTTGTCACGATTTGCGCGCTCATGCTCTCATTCATTGCCGCCGCTGCTCTGGCTGTTTCAGCGGTGAACGCGGAAAATTAACCAGCACGGGTCGTCAAGATCGTGGTGCCGTTTCCTGCCGGCGGTACCGCCGACGTAATGCCGCGTGTCGTCGCCGAATGGCTCGCACGCAAATGGGGCCAGTCGGTGATTGTCGAAAACCATACCGGCGCTGGCGGCAATATTGGCGCGGAAGTTGTGGCGAAGTCGGAACCCGACGGCTACACGCTACTCGCTTCGCCTCCGCCGCCCTTGGTCATCAATCAGAATCTCTATCCTCACCTTGAGTTCGATCCGCAACAATTCGTGCCAATCATCGTCATGGCGCGGGTGCCGAATGCACTCGTGATCAATCCGAACAAGATTGCGGCGAATTCAGTCAAGGATTTCATCGCCTTTGCCCAGGCGAACCCGGGCAAGGTGACGGACGCCACGCAAGGCAACGGCACCACCTCGCAGCTGACGTCTGAAATGTTCCAGATGGTGGCGCATGTGAAGTTGCAAAACGTGCCGTATCGCGGCTCGGCACCGCCGCTTAACGACCTCGTCGCCGGCAATGTCGACTGCATGTTCGATAATCTGGGTGTCTCGCTGCAGCTCGTTAAAGCTGGGAATTTAAAGCTCATTGCGGTCGCATCGCCGCAACGTATAGCGAGCCTGCCGGATGTACCGGCGATTGCGGAGGCCTTACCTGGCTTTGCCGCCGTTACCTGGTACGCCGTGGTAGCGCCGCCGCGCACGCCGGCCGCGATCGTGGACAAGGTCAATGCCGGCATCAATGCGGCGCTGCATGATTCCGAGGTGCAAAAACGCCTTGCCGAGCTTTCGGCCGAATCGGTTGGTGGCACGCCACAAGCCACGGCGGATTATCTCACGCAGGAAACCGAGCGCTGGAACAAGGTCATTACCGCTGCGCATGTGACGCTGGATTAGCATCGGTCCGGCCACCGCTCGGGAACTGGAGAAAAAATGAAACACAGCGTCGATCGCATTCTAACGACTCACGCCGGAAGCCTTCCCCGCCCGCCGGATCTCCTTGAGCTTGTGAATAGCGGCGATAGCGCCGCCTTCGACCAAGGCAGCAATACGCAACGATTACGCTTTGCCGTGAGTGAGATTGTTCGCCGACAGGCCGAGCTCGGCATCGACGTGATCGATGACGGCGAATACGGCAAGCCGAGCTTCGTCAGTTACATCAATGAACGGCTCGGCGGCTACGAAGTCGACACCCGCGCCGGTCCGCGCAACCAGTGGGAAACCTCTCGCGAGGGCCGCTCCTTTCCGGAGTTTTATGCACAGTCCAGTCCGGCCTCGACCCACACCCACATGATCTGCACCGGGCCGATCACCTATAAAGGCCAGGCGCAGCTCAAACGCGACATCGACAATCTCAAAGCGGCGCTGCAAGGCGTTGCAGTGCAAGAAGCGTTTATGCCGGCAATCTCGCCAGCCAACATCGAAGACTGGCAAAAGAACGCGTATTACAAATCACCAGAGGAATATCTTTTCGCGATAGCGGACGCGATGCGCGAAGAATATACGGCGATCGTCGATGCCGGTTTTCTGCTGCAGATCGACGACCCGCGTCTGGTGACCTATTACATCCTGCATCCGGAGGCGAGCATCGAGGATTGTCGCAAATGGGCCGAGCTTCGTATCGCGGCCCTTAATCACGCGCTACGCGATATCCCGCTCGAAAAAACCCGATTCCATACTTGCTACGGCGTCAATATGGGCCCGCGAATTCACGACATGGAGCTTAAGGATATCGTCGACCTCATCCTCAAGATCCGCGCCGGCGCCTATTCGTTCGAGGCCGCAAACCCGCGCCACGAACATGAGTGGAAAGTGTGGAAAAACGTCAAACTTCCGGACGGCAAAATCCTCATCCCGGGAGTCATCTCGCATTCGACTATCCTGGTTGAGCATCCCGAACTGGTCGCAGACCGGATCATCCGCTACGCCGAAATCGTCGGCCGCGAAAACGTAATCGCCGGATCGGACTGCGGCTTCGCTACTTTTGCTGGATCGAAGGAAGTGCATCCGTCGATCGTCTGGGCCAAGTTCAAGGCGCTCAGCGATGGGGCCCGGATTGCTTCCGACCAGCTGTGGCGACGCTAGCCGGCTGGCCCGGGCGCGCTTCTGATCCTCGCGATACATCGGGGCGCCGGCATAGATCACATAGCGCAACGACGCGCGATTGTATTTGTCGGCGGCCGGATGCTCGGCGAGCATTTTCAAGATCGTGGGCACAGTGAAGATATTGGTCACGCGCCAGCGCTCGATCAGCCGCCACGTCTCTTCGGCATCGAACCGATCGCCTGACAGCACCGTCTTGGCGCCGCGCGCAACTTGCGCTAGCGCGTGAATGCCGGCGCCGTGTGAAAGCGGTGCGACCGCGAGCGAAACGTCGTGGTGCGTTGTGCCGGGCATCAGATCGCACAGATGATTGGTGACGACGAATCCCATTTGTCCGTGCGTCAGCACGGCAGCCTTCGGGCGGCCGGTCGTGCCCGAGGTGAAAAAGAACCAGCAGGGATCGTCGTGTTCGACTGCGGTGTCCGGAGCAACGCGTCCCTGATGTTCGCCGACTATTGTCTCATAATCGTCGCCGAACGGCGATGCGCCGATCGAGACCACAAGATTGATCGAAGGCGCAGAGCCGGTGGCGCCTCGTGCATGTTCGGGAAATTCCCGGCCGCAGATCATCGCAGTGGCGCCGCTGACGCGGGCGAGGTAAGCGACTTCATCCGCCGTCAATCGAAAATTCGTTGGCACCCAAATCGCTCCGAGCCGGAAACACACGAACATCGACTCGAAGAGTTGATTGCAATTCCTAGCCAGTACGAGGACGCGGTCTCCCTTGCTTACGCCGCGCGCCGAAAGCGCTGCAGCCATGGCGTCGACGCGGGCGTCGAGCCGCGCCCACGTCCACCTATCTCACCCGACACCAGGCCGACCGCGTCCGGATATCGCTTTGCGGATTGCCGTAAAAAATGCGCAAGGTTCATCACCCGCCGCGAGCATGGCGCGATGCCGCCTTTTGGTACTGATGCGCTTATTCGCGCTCTCTCGCGAGATCAATTAAGAAACCCGGTCGATATCCATGGCACGGCCGCGACGATGATCGTTCCCATCACCAGCGCGAGCATATAGCCCCAGATTGGTCGCATGCCAGCGACTGGTTCGACCCGACCGATCGCGCATGCGGCATAGTAGCCGACGCCAAATGGCGGCGCGAATAGGCCGATGCCCATCGCTAGGATCACTACCATCGCGTAGTGGACCTCGTGGATGCCGACCGCCTTGGCGATGGGAAATAACAACGGCCCGAACAGCACGATCGCCGGAATGCCTTCGAGCACCGAGCCAAGCACAACGAAGGCGACGATCGAGGCGGCCATAAAACTCACCGCGCCGCCCGGCAGGCCAGTCATTGCGGCGGCAAGCGTGCGCGAGAAACCAGATTGGGTTAGCCCCCAGGCCATTGCGGTCGCTGTACCGATGATCAGGAGGATTGCGCCCGAAAGGGCGGCGGTCGCGACCAGCATCGGACGCAGCGCCCGCCAGTCAAAGCGGCGGTAAACCAGAAGGCCGGCAACGACAGAATAGGCGATGCCAATTGTCGAGACCTCAGTCGCGGTGGCGACGCCCTCGACGACGGCCGCTCTGATCAGGAACGGCAACGCAAGCGCCGGCAACGCGACGACGAAGCTACGGGCGATCTCGCGCTTGGCGGCACGATCGATTTGGCCGAGATCTTCACGCCGATACCGCCAGCGGATAACAAAACACAAGAGACACGCGAGCACGATCGCGGGCAACAAGCCGCCAGTGAAGAGTGCGGCGATCGACACTCCCGTCACCGACCCGATGGTAATGAGGACCAGGCTCGGCGGAATGGTTTCAGTCTGGGCGCCGGTGGCCGACAATAGCGCGACCAGGTCGCCGGATTTGGCGCCCCGCGCCTTCATTTCTGGAAACAGCACAGGCGCAACCGCCGCCATATCAGCGGCTTTCGAGCCGGAAATTCCCGAGACCAGATACATCCCGGCAACCAGGACAAAATGCAGCCCGCCGCGAACATGTCCGAGAAGATTCGCCAAGAAGCCGACCAAGGCCCGTGCCATTCCCGTCATTTCGATGAGCAGTCCAAGGAAGACAAAGAGTGGAACGGCGAGCAAGATAAGATGGCTCATGCCCTCGTCGATGCGGCCGACCAGCACCGTCAATGGGCTGTGGGTCGCCAA
>Ga0306922_10000167_pt1 | contig 47657 bp, 26 predicted proteins | sample sta12Cox44000082_FD_203758 | JGI IMG/M metagenome (GOLD analysis project Ga0306922, IMG submission 203758) | Lab enrichment of tropical soil microbial communities from Luquillo Experimental Forest, Puerto Rico - statoxic.12C.oxic.44.000.082 (v2)... | ecosystem: Environmental > Terrestrial >... | reverse complement strand
TTCCTGTCCCAGGCGAATCTGATGCTCGCGCTGATGATGATCGGCCTGTTCGCCTGCGTACACTCGGCGTTCACAACCTTCTCTCCGATTCTCTCCTCTTATCGGCTGGCCGAAGCGGTCCGCCAGCACTATCGCCAAGGGGACGTCATTGTCATTGATGGCGAGTACCACCAGGCATCGACTTTGAATTTCTACACGGGATATCCGGTACGTGTGCTGCATTCGCCCGCGGGCAACCTTTGGTATGGATCGCAGTTTCCCGATGCCCCGCACGTCTTCGAGACTTCAGACTCTTTCGCGCAATTGTGGAACGGAACCGCCCAGGTGTTTCTTTGGACGGACCAAGAAAACCCACCGGAGTTGAGGGGATTCACATCCTACCTTCTCGCCCGCAACGGCGGTAAATCGATCCTGACGAATCGGGAACCTTGACCCTACTGAACACTGCGCTTCCTTGGATCTGTGAATTATCCTTCCACTTCGGCCTTGCGCCTTGAACGGATCCCTTGATGGAAATTTTCTTCAAACTTGTACTGGCTGTGGCGTGCATCGGCACCGTGAGTTCCACCATCTTCCTGGTGATGACCCTGGTGGCCGCCCTCTGGTATTGCAGGCACGCAGAACAGGCGCGGGCGGATGCTCTTGCCGTGCCCGGCGCGAAGCTTCCTCCTGTCACAATTCTTAAACCGATCCACGGCATGGAGGCCGAGCTCGAGCAGAATCTGGATAGCTTCTTCCGGCAGGACTATCCGGACTACGAGATCATTTTCGGCGCCCGCGACGTCGCCAACCCGGCACTGCAAGTCGCCGAACGCGTTCGCACCCGGTACCCACACATCAAAAGCCAGGTCATTCTGTCGGGCCCGCCCACTTGGCCGAATGCAAAGGTCTTCTCGCTCGACAAAATGATCGCCGCCACCGATCGCTCCTACTTCGTAATCAGCGATAGCGATGTGAGGGTGGCTCCGGATTTCCTGCGCAACACGATTCCGCCACTCCTCGACCCGAAAGTCGGGCTGGTTACGTGTATGTACCGAGGTATTCCCGCGGCGGATTTCTGGTCGACTCTCGAAGCCCTCGGGCTCTCGGTCGAAATGTCGTCCGGTGTGATGGTGGCCGACATGATCGAAGGCATGCGCTTTGCCTTGGGGCCGGCGATGACGGCTCGCCGAGACTCGATCGATGCCATCGGAGGCATCGCTGCCACCGCCGACTACTATTCCGACGATTTTGAACTCGGCAATCGCATCTGGGCAAAAGGGTTCAAGGTTATTCTCTCCCACCATTTCGTACAGAACGTACTCACCCCGCGCTCTGCACTGCGCACGCTCGGCGATCAGCTTCGCTGGATGAAGAGCACTCGCTATTCCCGGCCGGCGGGCCATCTTGGCACCGGCCTCACCTTCGCCATGCCGTTCGGCATTCTTGGCTTCGTCGCCGCTGGCATTCTTGGCCACTGGGCTCTGGGATGGATCTTGTTCGCGGCAGCTTTTCTGAATCGCCTGATTCAATCTCTCGCGGTGGGTTGGGGAATTGCACGCGATCCCCGGTCGGCCTTGTTTTGCTGGCTTTATCCTCTGCGCGACCTGGCAGGATTCCTTATCTGGGTGGGAAGCTACACAAGCCGTCGTTTCTTCTGGCGCGGGGAAACCTATGCGTTCGGCAAGGGCGGCCGAATCGTAGCTGAGAACCGTCCTTCTGCGCCTCAGCCCTGAGCTTCGAGGCGAATTAACTTCCCCTGGTACAACTGGAATCGATCGCCCCGCCACGTCACCTCGTTGCTCAGGAAGCTTGCGATCCAAACACCTACGGCAATCGCATCGCGAAGCGGTACGAGCGGCAGAAGCAGCAATGCCTGACGGTCCTCAAGCACGCCGAGTCCCACCATCAGAGCGACGACAATACGCAACAACAGGGCCAAGCCGACGGATTTCCAGGCCCAGATCGGGCCCCCGGATGCCATCAGCGCCAGCATCGCCCATTGCCACCCAAACGTGAAGATCAGCCCGAGATAGCCCCGAGGCCGGGCGTCGCGCACACCCCGGGCCCAGCGCAGCTGATGTTCAAAGAACCCTTTCCGATCGTAGGAGGGAAGAAACGTGTCGACCACGACATCGGATACGCGAACCTGCTTGCCAAGTTCCGAAATCCGTTTGCCCAATTCGTAGTCATCGGCGAGATAGTCAACGAACGCCTCGAATCCTCCAATGGCCTTGAGATCGGCACGACGAAAGGCCATCGTGGAGCCGAGCCCGAAACGAATGCCTCCTTCGATCGAACGCGCCACCAGGACGCTCGCACAAAAATCCGTACTGATGCCCAGCGACTCCAGCCGCGAACCGAGCGTATCGCCAGAGATTCCGCGATATAGGCAGGTGACCATTCCGACCTTCTCGTCTTCCAGCGGTGCGATCACGCGGCACAAATAGTCACGCGGCACGCGAATGTCACTGTCGCTCACCACAAGCGTCTGGTAGCGGGCAGCTTTCAACATCTGCGCGAGGTTGCTCACCTTAGTGTTGGCACCCAGCACTTCGCGACAAACGATCACCTGGATCGCCTGGGCAGGAAATTCCTGGCGCAGACGTTCGACGGCCTCGAGCGCCGGGTCGTTCGGATCGCTCACGCCGAACACAATCTCGTATTCCGGATGATTCTGGAGGCAATGTGTGCGAAAGCTTGCATAGATTTCTGGATCTTCGCCCTTAAGCGGCTTGAGAATCGAAACCGGCGGCAGGTTTGGTGCGGGTGCTTCTTCTTCCGCGGCCCGCATCTCCATGCGATCGCGCAGGTACGAGCGCGCACTCCACAGACAGGCCAGGTAATAGCCAAGTCCGGCAAGGGAACCGATCTCAAAAGTGATGGCAGCAACTCGGGCGATGTTCCCGGTCATGGGCGGCAACCAGAATACTAGTCCCCGGCGAGAGTGGGATTCCAGGAACCATCGCATATAATGAAGACGGTTGGCAGCCGGACCGGACGGTCGCTCTCCGCAAGGAGGGAGGAAAGTCCGAACTCCGCAGAGCAGTGTGCCGGATAACATCCGGGCGGCCGGGTTCAAAGCCGGTCGACGGAAAGTGCCACAGAAAACATACCGCCCCGTCGTCGTTGTGGGCCCGGATAGCGAAGCTGTTCTCGGCTTAGTCGAGTGCCGGTTCCAAGCGCGGGCTCAGAACGACGGCGGGGTAAGGGTGAAAAGGTGCGGTAAGAGCGCACCGCCGCGGCAGTAATGCAGCGGGCAGGGCAAACCCCACACGGAGCAAGACCAAATAGGGAGGGAGGTTCGGCCTCGGCCGAACCGCGTGCCGGCTCGGTGCGCCACAACCTCCGGGTAGGTCGCTAGAGCGGCGCAGTAATGCGCGGCCCAGAGGAATGACCGTCCCGCCGCAAGGCGGACAGAATTCGGCTTACAGGTCCGGCTGCCACAAGTATTTAGTTTCAATTACTTACAAAACACCAGACCCGTTTGTGGCGCCAGTGCGACGCAGTTGAACGGTGCCGGACCGAAGTATGGTCTTCGATTGCTTGTGAATCGCCTTCCGTTGAGACCGGAAAAGGACCAGCCACACTACGAAAATCAATCCGCCGAAATCCTTCAAAGCATGAGCTAAACAGCGCGGACCATCTTCTTGGCCACCGCAAAATGGTCTGGACTATTTTACGATATGCGCGATAATGGTCCTCGTGCAGGAACGCCCACGCCTGTATACCGCGATCTTGAAGGACCATCTTGAAAAGCATCGTCAGATGGCCTTGGTTTCGGGACCGCGTCAGGTTGGAAAGACGACCACCTGCCGACTATTGAGTGACCAGTATCTCAACTGGGACGACACGGACGATCGGCGAACTCTTTTGCGCGGACCCGCTGCGCTGGCGGAGACGCTGGGTCTAGATCGCCTTCAGGCAACCACGCCGGTGGCACTGCTTGACGAATTACACAAATACAGTAAGTGGAAGTCCCTAGTGAAGGGCTTCTTCGATACCTATGGTGATCGAATTCATTTAGTCGTAACGGGTAGTTCCCGCATAGACGTATTTCGTCGAGGAAGCGATAGCCTCATGGGCCGCTATCTCCTCTACCGTATGCATCCATGGAGTGTAGGGGAAAGCCTGCGGACGGACCTGGCTCTGCAAGAGACTCGGCCACCGGCTGAAATCGCGGGAGCGGAATGGGACGCTCTGTGGGAGCACGGAGGGTTCCCCGAACCGTTTCTCCGCCGCGACAGTCGTTTCACGCGTCGCTGGCGTTCCCTCCGTCAAGAGCAGCTGTCGCGGGAAGACTTGCGTGAAGTCGCGCAGGTCACCGATCTCGGGACCCTTGAAACCTTGATGCAACTACTTGCCGAACGAAGCGCACAGCAACTGATCTATTCCAATCTGGCCCGCGAGATCCAGGTCTCTGTCGATACTGTAAAGCGCTGGATTGATTTGCTGGCCCGCCTCCACCACGGGTTCATGGTTCGCCCTTGGTTTAGAAATGTAGCCAAAGCACTGCGCAAGGAACCGAAGTGGTTTCAGCGGGACTGGAGCGGGCTGGTCGACGACGGTGCGCGAGCGGAGACTTTTGTCGCCTGCCATTTGCTCAAAGCGGTCGAAGGCTGGACCGACCTCGGCTTTGGTGAATTCGAGTTGCGCTACCTACGCGATAAGCAGAAGCGCGAAGTGGATTTCTTAGTGGTGAAGGACCGCAAGCCTTGGTTCATGGTCGAAGTCAAGCTGAATGAAACGAGCCTGTCGTCGTCCCTCGTTCACTTTCAGGCGCAGACCAAGGCGACTCATGCATTTCAGCTGGTTATGAGCCTTGTTTACCAACCCACGGACTGCTTTCGCGTCCATCGGCCGGTCGTCGTTCCGGCTAGGACTTTCCTCAGCCAACTGCTCTGAAAACAGACGGGCCGGACCATTTCCCAAACTGCAAATTGCTTTAATGGAATGGCATGAGATGCGCGCCGCAGCAAAACGGCGTTGGCCTGAACTGAGTTTGGTGGTCAACCTATGGCGCTGCTGCCCTTGTCGGCCTGCCGGGCGCGCGGCTATAGTGACGAGCTGAGCCCTTGCCATGCTCCCTCCCAGATCTTCCGCCAGCCAGGCAGAGCACGGTAAGTTGCGGATCGGCGACGATTGGAACGCGATCCGCATTATCGCACTTTCGCAGAGCAATCCGTTGAAGGCGATTGCGGAGTTTGTTGAGAACAGCATCGATGCGTGTGCCAAGCACATTTCGATTACCCGCGGACGGGATCACGGCGAGCATTACTTAACGGTTGAGGATGATGGCAAGGGCGTGCCGCGCGATGAAAACGGGCGGCCAGATTTCAAGTACGTTGCGACCCATATTTGCGACTCTATTAAGCGACAATTGAAAGCCGAGGGCGAAGCCCACGGTCTGCAGGGAGAGTTCGGCATCGGGCTATTGAGTTTCTGGACTGTGGGCGAGAGGCTCACAATGACTTCAATGGGTGCCGATCAGCGTGTCTATCAGATGGTGATGAGCAAAGGGGATCCGCGGTACACAGTTAACACGAGGCGCGTGCTCTTTCCTGAAACCGGAACAGAGCTCAAGATTATTCCCTTGCTGGAAGGCATCCGCAACCTGAGCGGCGAGAAGATTCAATGGTATCTAGCCTCCGAGCTGCGGGACCGTATACGCTCGTCGGGAGTTCGCGTCACGGTCGTCGACAGGCTCGCGCGGAAGCAATATCAGGTTGAACCTCGGCAATTTGAAGGTCGTTTGCTGCATCAGCTACCAACCGTTCGTTCCCCCTTTGGCGAAGCGTACGCAGAACTGTATCTGGCGGAGCCGGCCGAGAATTGCCATGTTGCACTCACTCGCAGTGGCACGCGAGTGATCGAGGACTTGGCGACGCTACCGGGTTTAGACAGACCGCCCTGGAACTCTCGCTACCTGCAGGGATTAATCGATGTTGCTTACCTCAACCTCACGCCCGGGACGCGTTCAGGAATCGTTCTCGATGAACGCTTTGCGGCATTCCGCGAAGCTCTCGCGCCACTTGAGAGTGATCTGAATGATTTGGTCGAGGCACAGCGCCGGGCTGAGGAGGAACAGGCCAACCGCGAGTCCCTGCGCGCCATCCAGCGTGCCTTCCGCGAGGCCATGCTGCTTCTGCCTCGCGAAGAATACGACTGGTTTGATATCCAGGCCCGCTCGACGCAAACAAGCGGAGTGAAAGAGACTGCAGAACGCGGCGCCGAACTGGGCGGACAAGGACAGGATATCGTGCCGGGCCTGCCGGAACCGAATGGAGGCGAATCCCCTCAGCGTCAGTTTTTTGAGTATGCCGGCCCGTTGCATACGGTCATGATTTCGCCCGCAGCCTCCACTTTGGCCGTGAATCAAAGCCGGCGGTTTCGCGCCCTACCCCGCGATCGTTCGCGCCGGCGGGTAGAGGAGGATCTGGTCTTCGTCTGGCGGATCGCGGAAGGGGGTGGGATACTCTCATCCACTTCCGATCAAGATGTAAGTTTCGAAGCTCCTTCATCACCCGGCCTCGTACGTTTATCAGTCGAGGTCTTGCAGCGGGACGGGCGTGCAACCGCCGAGGCGCTCGTCACCGTGACCGATAGTCTCGATGCAGCGATCGCGCCAACTGCGGTCAGTACGCGTGGGCTGCCGGGATATACGTTCGAGCGGGCTGCCGGAGAACTATGGCGTTCCCGGTTCGATGGGGAGCGCAACCTGATCGTGGTCAATAGCGGTCACCGGGACTTTGTCTTCGCCACTCGCAGCCGAACCCGGCAGCTGCGTTATCTGGTGCGACTTTATGTAAAGGAGCTGGTGCTTAAGAACTTTGCCGGTGTTCCGGCAGAACAGTTGACAGAGCGCATGATTGAGCTTTCGCTGTACGTCGAAGATAACCTCAAGTTGGCCTGAAAGCGTTTCAAAGCATCATCTCGCTATCTACGTGGTTCACCTTCAAATGTGGAAGGATCGGTCAGAGTCGACTCTGCAAGGCTATTCCGCAGGAGCTGGAATTGTGACGCCGGTGTGACGCAAAAGCTGCCAGCGCTGCCAAAGTTAACATCATTGACACTCTGCAGCGACTGATTGCAAATAACTTGTCTGTTTGCAACCCAGCCTGGCGAATTCGACTTACTGCTCCGGCTGCCACAACCATCTGCTTCTCGATCAATTGAGGCTCATTTCATGTCCAAGAGCGCAGACGAAGAGATGCTGCGACGCGCGTCGAATAAGTTCTGAAATCAGCTCACTCCCAAGCATTCCTCTCGCAAGCGTCCGCGAAGGCTTCCCACGCGAGAATTCTGCGTAGGGCTCATCGGTTTCGCCGAGACTGATATCGGGATGTCACCACTATCTTCATGACGCGGCGGGTCCGCGGCCGGGCTGAAGGGCGACGAGTCAGTTTTTCATCGTTAGTCTTTCGTTCCCGGACGGGCTAGTCTATTCTTTTGGGTCATGCACCTCGGCAAGCGGGCGAAACTGCTCGGTAATCGCACGGCAGCGATCGTTTTTTGTCTAGTAGCGTGTCAGTCCCAGGCCCAAAAACCTTCTCCTCTCAGTCTCGCGGAAACAAAAGGACTGAATCCCATTCTGACCTACATTTCCACGTCTTGGGACACACTCACTCGTTCCATGTCGGACTGCAATACCGTCGTAGACCCCAAGCTCGTTCAGACATCGGTGTTGTACTTACCGGCCGGCTTTCCGCAGCCCGATTCCGTCCGTGACCTTCCCCAACGGTGTCATGTTCAGGTGCGGGAATTGCCAATGGCAATTACCGATGCCGGACAGGTTTCCACGAACATCACGCCCCCCGGTCTGCTTTATCTTGCGAATCGCTACGTGGTCCCGGGGGGACGTTTCAACGAGATGTACGGCTGGGATAGCTACTTCATTATTCGCGGCCTGATCGAGGACAAGCGCATCGACCTCGCACGGGGCATGATCGAGAACTTCTTCTTTGAGATCGAGCACTACGGCACCGTCTTGAACGCCAATCGCACTTACTTCCTCACGCGTTCCCAGCCCCCGTTTCTGACATCCATGATTATGGCCGTCTACGACGCGGAGCAGGCAGCCGGCAAGGACGATCGTGATCTGCTGGAGAAGGGGTACCGGCTGGGTGCGAAGGACTATGCGATGTGGATCCACGATCCGCATTTGGCTGGAGACACCCGCTTGTCGCGTTATTTTGACTTCGGCACCGGTCCTGCTCCCGAAAGTCTGAAGGACGAGACCAGCTTTTATCGCAAGGTTACAACCTTCTTTCTTCTACACCCCGAAGCCCGGAGCTATCTGGCTGAACCTGGCACGAATCACACTCACGAACCGATCGTCGGGTCGATGTATTCCGTGCAGGTGTGCGATACCCAGCGCACGATGGCCAAAGCTGACTGTGAGCCCACACGCGAGGTCGCGCTGGTCGGAGACTACTACAAAGGCGACCGCGCCATGCGAGAGTCGGGGTTTGATATCTCATTCCGGTTCGGTCCGTACGGAGCTGCCACGCATCACTATGCTCCAGTGTGCCTGAACAGCCTGCTCTACAAGACTGAGAAGGACCTGGAGCAGATGAGCCGGATCCTGGGCCACAAAGAAGAAGCGCATAAATGGAACGCGCGGTCGCGGGAGCGCAAGGACTTAATCCAGAAATACCTGTGGGACGCGCAGCGCGGCATGTTTTTTGATTACCGTCTGGACACGTCGGCACGTTCGACTTACGAATACATCACCACGTTTTATCCGCTCTGGGCCGGGCTGGCAACCGAAGAGCAGGCCGAAGCTGTGCGTCGCAGCCTGCCAGAGTTTGAGCATGAGGGCGGCCTGGCAATGAGCAAGTACGACAACGGTGTCCAGTGGGATTATCCCTATGGCTGGGCCCCCACGCAGCTGCTGGCCATTGAGGGCTTGCGGCGATACGGGTTCAACCAGGACGCGGATCGCATCTCATACGAATTCCTGTCGACGATTGCGGAAAACTTCCGCCGCGACGGCACGATCCGCGAGAAGTACGACGTGGTTTCACGTTCGTCCGAAGCACATGTCACCGCCGGATATCAACAGAATGTGGTCGGATTCGGCTGGACCAATGGTGCGTTCCTGGCTCTGCTGCATGCCCTGCCGGCTGATCAGGTGGCGCGGCTGGGCCGCGAGCAACTGAACGGATCACGGTAGCCGGCCGGCTATTTTCGCTGAACTTCAGCGATGAACACACCAAAGGCTGGCAAGCTCACTTCTGCGCCTTTACTTTCGGACCCGCTCGTAGCCAGCAGGCCGTTGAAGGTAGGTTGCGTAGCCCCGCCATGGGATGACAGATCGAAGCTCGCTTTCTGGGGCGAATTCGACATATTGAGCGCAACCAGGAGCGACTCGCCCTTGTAAGACCGCAAGTAGGAAAGCACGTTGGGATCGTCTTCGTTTAACGCGGAATAGTTCCCCTCCAGAAGCGCGTGATTGCTGTGGCGCAAGGCGAGCACCTTGCGATAAAACTCGAGAACGGATTCGGGATCCTTCGACTCGGTCGCCGCGTTATGGGTCTTGTAGCTGGCAGGAACGGGTAGCCAAGGGTCATGCGAGCTGAACCCTGCGTTTGCTGTATCGTTCCACTGCATCGGTGTGCGTTCTCCGTCGCGGCCCTTCTCGGTCGGCCATCCGGTCCGGCCTTCCGGATCCTTCACGTCTTCCTTGCGCTTGGGGTCGTTGTTCTCCATCCCCAGTTCCTCGCCGTAATACATGATCGGCGTACCGCGAAGCGTCAAGTATAGGGCGGCCATCAGCTTAGCGATGTCGTCGTTGTGCGCACCGTCGCCATAGCGATTGTAAGAGCGCGGAATGTCGTGATTGCTGATTACCCACGTCGGCCATCCTCCGGCGGAATCGGCGGCCGCGATTTGACGACGAAATTCCGGAGGCGAAAGCTTGTCGACGCGAGTAAACATGAAGTCCATCGGCAGCTGAAGTTCGTTGTTGTGTTTTCCGTAATATTCCTTCAACTCGTCGATGTTCTTGGTCCAGGTTTCGCCGATGAGTACGGCATCGTGCTCGTCGGCCACCTTCCGCAGGCTTTGCAGTACATCGTGAACCCCGGGCAGTTTCTTGTTGTACTTCTCCTCGGTCCTGGGATCGCCGAACTTGTTTGTCCCCGGCAAGACCGGGTTATCGCGCAGGTCCGGATCCTCAAAGAGTGTGTCCACCGCGTCCAGGCGAAACCCGGCGACGCCCCGCTTGTACCACCACCGTGTCACATCGAACATGGCCTTCTCGACCTCAGGATTGTTCCAGTTGAGGTCGGGCTGCTCGGTGTAAAAGTAGTGGTAGTAGTACTGTCCGGTTTTTGGGTCGAACTTCCATGCCGGCCCGCCAAACTCCGAGATCCAGTTGTTAGGGGGCTGATTCGGATTACGTCCGTCGCGCCACATGTACCAGTTGCGAAATGGCGAAGTCTTCGAGGAGCGCGATGCGATAAACCATTTGTGCTGATCGGATGTGTGATTGATCACGTAGTCCAAAATGATGTGGATGTCGCGCTTCTTGGCTTCCTGCGCAAGCCGGTCGAAATCGGCGAGCGTGCCGTACATCGGATCGATGTTTTCATAATCGGCAACGTCGTATCCGAAGTCGACCTGGGGCGAGGGATAACACGGCGTGATCCAGATCGCATCTACACCAAGAGTGTGCAGGTAATCGAGCTTGGATGTGATTCCGTTCAGATCGCCAATCCCGTCATTGTTGGTGTCGGCAAAACTGCGGGGATAGATTTCGTAAAACACTGCATGCTGCCACCATTGATGCCCCTCCGCGTCAACCTTGTTCTGACCGCGGCTCTGCGGACATAGCGTCGACCATACGAAAGCAAACAGCATGGCCCGGACGATGGATTGATTCAGCATAATTCCTTCCTTCCGCGTCACTCGGCGCCAGAACCTGATTCGATAATCGAAAGCATTCCCTTGACGATGGAGCGGCGGGCGTTCCCGACTGCCGGACGGCTGAGACGCCCGTCCCTCCACCGAACCGCTACGATTTGCTCGGCTCTCACCCTCCTAGAGCGAAGTCAATTTAGTCTTTGCCAAAATGAAAGGCGACCCGGCTTCGTGCGTAGCCCTGCACGTCGCTGCTCGGCAACTTAATGCGGGCGCGGTCCCTTCCTGCGTCGCCTTTGATCCAATCGCCACCTTCGATTCGAATCAACGCGCCCACGTTGTGCAGCTCCAGCTCATATTCCGATCCTGCCACACCAGCAACATCCAGATCCAAGCGATCGTTCGCCGCGCTCCACACCTCCGACATGACACGCAACCCGAGGCTCTTTGAGCCGAGGGGTGGTAAGGAGGAAATTGGACTCAACCCAAAGTCATTGCGCAGCGATATCGACAACTTGTTCGAACCGCGGGAGAGCGGAACTCGTATGTTCAGGTGCTGATCGGAGGCATTCTTCTGCACCTGGTCGGCTACACGCTGTCCGTTGCTTTCGACTGAAACCACCCGGGCAATCGGGCTGATTGCTGGTGAGAACTCCAGCTCGCAATCTCCCTCCCCACCGCGATCGATCGTCAACTCAATGCCTCCGCCGCTGCGGCTGTAGTGAAGATCGAGCGTACAAGACCCCACACGAACACTTCGAACGGTGAAACTATTCCAGCCTGCCGGTACATGGGGAGCAAACGTAACCCGATGGTTGCCAGTGTCACGAGACAGCCCGAGCATTCCCCGAAGCAAAGGGCTGACGACCATCGCAGCCGACCAAACCTGGTGAGGCGAACTGGTGGAAAGCGGTTGGTATTCATCACCGGAGAGCACTTCTGTGACGTGGCCCAGCGAGCCATCCAAGGCCAACAACGCGTTCGCGCGAAGGTTCATGAACGCGGGCAGAGCGCGATGATATTGATATTCGCCCACGGATGCCCAGCCCGTAAAAAGCGGCCACACCGAACCGAAATGATACCCTCCACCGCTGTAGAGCTTGGCTTTCTCGGACAAGATGCGCATGCCCCAATCTGTTTCATGTTCGGGAGCGGCAAGTTCCGTGATCATGGGCTGCGTCTGCGCGTCTGGAAGCAACCCGAACCACATCGGAACGGCGGCCAGCACGCTGGGCTCGTCCACCGGTTTTCCTGACTGGTCGATCGCAAACGCGTATCGCTTTTTTCCCGGGAGCCAGAAAATCCGATTCAGCAGCTGTTCTAGCTCGCTCGACTCCCGCATCAACTGTTGGCTGACTTCGTCTTTTCCGAGCAGATGCGAGAGATTGGCAAGGCTGCGCAACCCAGCTGCCCCAACTGCCGCTTGATAGAGCTCTCCCTTAACCGGAAGCAGTGGGCCCCCCTCCACCCAGCCGTGACCAATACCGAAATTCTGCGGAAGGCCTTGCGTGTCATAGGTGGAATGGAAGAATTGGTACGCTTTCCAGAGGGTGTTCCATTTTTCTCGCGCGAACGCAATATCACCGCTCTGCGCCACATAATCGTTCATGGCAATGAGGTAGAGCGGCGTTGCATCGGCCGAGGCATAGGGATACGGATAGCTCTTGAACCAGTCGACAAAGCTCGCGCCCTGCGCGATTTCGTGCGGAATCTTGCCATCTGCTCGCTGGTACTTGCTGAGGAACTCCAACGCAGTACGTACGGTTGTGAAATCGCCTTCGGCGTTGAGCGCAAGAGATGTCCAGAGAGAGTCGCGACCGAAGAACCAAGCAAACCCTGGACGTTGACTGACACCTGAGGTTCGGTATCCGGCAATTAACCCAGTCCCGAGGTAGGGATTGCTCACGAGTCCCTGTAGCATACTGATACGAGACCAATCGTAGGCCTGCTGCAGCTGCGCGTCCGGCAGTTCAAGGCTGACCGTCTCCGCAAGCGAAGCACGATAGTACTGCGCAGCGTCGCTCTCCAGTTTGGCGTAATTGGACGAAAGGTGCTGATAGGTTGCTTCGGCATCTTCCAGGCCCGCAACTGAGGCCGCGAGCACAACTACTCGGCTTTCGCTCTTGCCGTTTGTTTCTCCCAGAGCAAATGAATCTTCATAAGAGGAGGAGTAATTGTTCTGGTATTCCAGGTGTTGGTTCGCTGCCGTGGGTGAGCCGATCAGAGCGGCAAACTTTTTCTGCTCCTCTCCGAAATAGAATGCACGCAGCCTGGAGTTCCAATCAGCGAAAGCCCCCCCCAAGGCCGCCGGCCACTCCAACTGGAAGTCGCGTTCAAACGCGACTCTTATGTTCAGCGGCTTTTCGCTCTGAATTTCAAGCAACACAACCGCGCCTGATTCCTGCACAGGCACGAAAAACGTTTCCTCCACCGTGAATGTATCCCCGGCAAAAACGATCGTGCTTGATTCCGGGCGCGTGATAATCGTTCGAGCCAGAGGTTCCGCCGAGAGCACACGGCCTTCCGATTCGAACTGGAGGTGAAAATTGCGCAGGATCTTGAGCGGGTATACCCACGCCTCGATGTTTCCGGTTTCGTTGCCGAACAGTCCTGCGCGCGTCCCAACCGCCGAAAGAAATTCCCAAGGACGTACCGACCGCGTCAGTTCCAACGGCTGTGCTTGCCCAGAGGAAGAAAGAGGCGAAATCAAGGCCAGTGCCAGCAGAATCGCCCGATACGCGAGCCAAGAAGGAGTCGGGCGATAGCGAGGAATCTTTCTCATCTTATGCAATATAGAATGGTGTTCACGCCGCAGCCTTGCTGTGGAGTGGCTCCGAGCTTGCCAATGACCAGCTTTCCTACTAGATTAGGCGCGGATTCTAGCATAGCGCCCTCCGGAAGGTAGCCGCCTTTTGTTTCCCTCCAGACGTTCGTTCCTGCGTTCTCTCAGTCGTTCAGGCCTGGTTCTGACGCTCGAGAGTGTGCTCTCGCTGTCCTGGTCGCGGCGCTTGCTTGCGCTCACTGTTGATGGGCAAGGCGAAGCAAAACCGTCCGCCGAACTGGGGTTAACCTTTGTCAATGTCGCGAAGGAATGCGGTCTCAATGCGAAGACTTTTTTTGGCGGCGAGCACAAGAACAAGTATCTGTTGGAGACCACCGGCTGCGGTGTCGCTTTCTATGATTATGACAACGACGGATGGCTCGACATTTTTCTGGTAAACGGGTCGCGCCTGGAGGGCTACCCCAAGGGCCAGGAACCCGTCTCTCACCTGTTCAAGAACAACCGCGACGGCACGTTTACCGACGTCACCTTGAAGGCGGGTGTCGGGCGTTCCGGCTGGGGACAGGGCGTCTGCATTGGCGACTACGATAACGACGGATTCGAGGACTTGTTCGTCTCCTACTTTGGCAAGAACCTTCTTTTCCACAACAATGGAAACGGAACGTTTACCGAAGTCAGTGAAAAGGCCGGCGTCGCCGGTAACGGCAAGCGGTGGAATACCGGTTGCGCATTTGTGGACTACGACCGAGACGGCAAGCTTGACCTGTTCGTCGCGAACTATATCGATATGGATCTCGCCACCGCCCCAGTTCCGGAGTCTGGGCCGTGCCTTTATAAGGGCGTGATGGTTGCGTGCGGCCCGCCGGGGCTGAAAGGTGGGAAGAACATTCTGTACCACAACAAGGGGGACGGCACGTTCACCGACGTATCAGCGGCGTCGGGCATCCTGGCGGCTAACGGAACATACGGCTTAGGCGTACTCACCGCTGACTTCGACAATGACGGGTGGCCCGATATTTATGTTGCGAACGACTCCACGGCCAGCGCTCTCTACCAGAATAAGAAAGATGGGAAATTCGTCGACATCGCACTCGAAGCCGGCTGCGCGCTGAGTCCTGACGGAAAGCCTCAGGCGGGAATGGGAGTCAGTGCCGCGGACTACGATCTCGACGGCAATCTCGACATCGTGAAGACGAATTTCGCTGGCGACACGCCATCGCTGTACCACAACCTGGGGGGCGCGAACTTTGAAGACGCCACTTTTGCCAGCGGCCTGGGCAGATATACCAAGTACCTCGGATGGGGCTGCGGATTTTTCGACATGGACAACGATGGCTGGCCCGACATCCTGATCTGCAACGGACACGTTTACCCGGAGGTCGAACAGCTCACGACCGAAGCCGGATACGCACAACGCAAGCTCCTTTACCGCAACTTGCGCAACGGTCGCTTCCAAGATGTCTCGCTCAATGCGGGCGCGGCAATCTCGGACCCAGTCGCGTCGCGTGGTTGCGCTTTCGGTGACTTTGACAATGACGGCGACCTCGACATCGTCGTCAACACCGTAAACGATTTTCCGCAACTGCTGCGCTGCGATTTGCGAACCGGCAACAACTGGATCAAGGTGCGAACGGTCGGTACGAAGTCCAATCGGAGCGGAATCGGCGCTCGCCTCAAATGCGTCACGAAAGTTGCTGGTGAAAGTAAGCCGCATGAGCAGATCGACGAAGTGCGCAGCGGCGGCAGCTACTTCTCACAGAACGATCTGCGGGTGCACTTCGGCCTGGGTAAAGCCGAGAAGGTGGATCTGCTCGAAATCTGCTGGCCCAGTGGACAGGTCGACACGCTGAAAGACCTCCAGCCGAACCGGCTGATTTACGTGAAAGAAGGCGCCGGAATATCGCGCACGATCCAGTTTGAAAATTCCCAGCGCAACGGCTCTCGTTGATTTAGAAATTCTCCAGCATCCACACGTTCGAATCGCCATGCGCCTTCCAGATAGCCAGGTGCTTTCCGTTGGGCGAAGGAATGGCCCAGCCCAGCATCATCGACTTCTCGTCCAGCATGCGATGGAGAGCTCCGTTCCGTGAGACATTCAGCAGGGTCTTGCTCCAGTCGCTGTTAAATCCCGTCGCCCACAGGCTTTTGCCGTCCGCAGCCCAGTCAAGAGTTCCAATACCCGCCCACCCGGGGACCGGGATGAGTTTCTCGGGACCATCCGAGAGCGGAAGAAGCCGAATCGTCGGTGTCTGCTTCATCCCCTCCCTGCGCGCCATGGCGAGCAGGCGGCCATCCGGGGACAGACTCCAATTAAAATCGTAAGCATTGATCGAGTTGATCTCGGCTTTTGGAATTTCCGCACCCAGACCTTTCTCTGGATCAAAATAGAAGAAACGCTCATGGCCCGGCTCAAACCGGCTGAAGATACAAACGGTGGAAGGCAAGCGTGCGCACTGCTGATTGCTGATGCCGGGTGCTTCCAGAATTTCTTGCGAAGGGCCTCCGCTTAGAGACGCGCGCATCATTCGTGAAGGGTTTTCCGCCGGCGCGCCGCTTGCAGGGGGAATCAAGTAAACGATGCTCCTGCCATTAGGAGTCAGCCGAGGAACCGCAAGATCTTCGTGCTCACGCGCTCGAACCAAGGTGTCGGGCTCCGTATCCTGCATTCCTTGCCGGAAAATACTGAACGCGCCATTGCGATCCGAAATGAAAATGACGGACTTACTGTCGGGCGTCCACGAGTACGGTACATCGGCGCGTTCGTCGAAGGTCAGGCGACGCGGCGGTGTTGCCTTCCTCCCGCCAGATTCCAGGTCGATGATGTAGACGTCCGGCTCGACCGCCTGACGAAAGTACGCGATGCGCTTTCCATCGGTCGTGATGCTGATCAGCGACGCGCCCCCCGTACCGTGCGTCAATCGCGTGGGTTCGCTTGAATGTCCGTTGCGATCCACGCGCACCGCCCACAGGTTCGAGTCGTTCTGGTTGGGCACGGACTCGGCAAGCGAGTAGATCAATCGGCCATCCGGTGCCCAAGCGACGTCATTGCCTAGGCCAGCGGCCGAGACCACCACTCTGCTCTGTCCGGTGGATAAATCGAGAACCTCCAACTGGCTTCGAATCCACGGCATTCCCGACGCGAATCGGCCACGCATGTAGGCGAGATGAATCCCGTCCGGCGACCACGCAGGCGCTCCAAACAGGTCCTCGCCGCCTCCCAGAAGCTTTCGCGGTTCCCCTCCATCCGATCTCGCCACCCAGATTTCCTTGTTGAGCGCGGCTTCTTTGAATTGGGTCGGGGACGCGAGGTATGCCATCTTCGAGCCGTCAGGGCACAAAGTTGGCCACGCCCCCTGGCTTACCAGCTTTCGTGGCGCACCACCCACCACCGAGACCTCCCAGATACTTTCAGGCTCTTGCGGACCGCCGACCGAGGTGACCAGAAGATGGGTACCGTCCGGAAACCAGCTCGTTGGCTTTGCAAGAAAACCGACCGGCAGCGCGACGGGATGCGTTTCTCCGGTGTCGACTTGCCTCAGAAAGAGGCCGCTGGCGTCGGTGAAAGCGAGATATTTGCCGTCGGAAGAAATTACGCCGGCCGTGACCGGAAGTTCGGCTGCATTGGCGGTGAGGCGCCGCTCGCTCGGGTTGCTGATGGAAGAGGAAGCGTGGCGATGCGCCGCATGCCAGCCGAGAACGATACCCAGGAATAAGGCGACTCCGACCGGCCCTGCAATCCACCAACGGCGCGTGGAATCAAAAGCTGCAGCCGCCAGGGGTGGTGACGTTACTGCGGCTTCTACCCCATTCACCGGAGCAAGAAAGCGGTACCCCCGCCGAGCCACCGTCTCGACAAAGCGTGGATTCTCCGCCGAATCACCGAGAGCGTCTCGCAGTCTCCTGACAGCCGTGTTGATGCTGTGTTCGAAATCAACAAAAGTGTCATCCGGCCAAAGTCGGCTCCGCAACTCCTCCCGCGTAACCACCTCACCGGGGCGCTCCAGCAAGGTAAGCAGAATCTGGAAGGGCTGTTCCTGGAGTCGTACCTTGCTGCCGTTGCGGCGCAACTCGCCTGCTCGGCGGTCCAATTCAAACATACCGAAGCGAAGATTGCCGTCGGTATTCGCCGGCATCGTCTGAGCACCCGTCACGGTCTGAAGTCTAGCACCGCGCGTCTCTAACACGCTCGTTACCTCACTCCGTAACTATTTGACGACACACGGCGTTAACTCGTTACCAAAATTTCATAACCGGGTTACCGACCCGTCCTTGAGATACGCACCCCCCGAACCCAGAGTTCCGCTCAGAGACGACCTGGAGGCTGTCGATATGAGTGGACAATGGATGGCTCTGGCAGTGGTAGTCACGATGGCATATTTAGCGATGGGAGCGGAGCGGAACCTCCCACAATACCCACAGCTCCGTGTATTTGTCATGAACGATGCAAACGCATCGACGCGCCTGCTGCTCGACGCCGAACGACAGGCTGCAGGTGTCCTGCTTCAGGCTGGAGTTGATGTTGAGTGGGTGAATTGCAGCCGTTCCTCGACTTGCTATGGCGACGAAGGTTTTGGCGTGGGAGGACTCATTGTGCGCATTGTTCCACGAGCCCGAACTCTTAGCACAGAGGTGATCGGAGTCTCCTTCCTGGACCCTCGAGGCAATGGGACCTATGCAGATATTTTCTTCGAGCCGGTCGTCCGCTTGCGCGAGGTGAACCACGACGTTTCGCTAGCCGTTATCTTAGGAAATGTGATGACGCACGAAGTCGGTCATCTGTTGCTGGGTTCGAATGCCCACGCGCCAATCGGAATCATGCGAGGACATTGGGAGCGCGATGACCTGCTCAGCATTCGAGCAGCGGAGATGCAATTTACGAAGGAACAGTCTCAACGAATAAAACGGAAGGTGATGTCGTTCAACAACGATCCAGACTCACATTGAGGCCGCGAACTATTCAGGCGACTCCGTCTGCAACACCTGGGAATTCATTTTGCTTTTGGAGATCCCGCTCCAGAGGCTCTTCCAGCCCCTTCCGTGAGAGTGTCGATTGCATCGATCGCAACATTCTCAAATCGCTCAGTGAGGCCACTAGGCCAGCGAATCTCCAGCCAGTCGACTTCCTTCGCGGATCCCAGCCCGAAATGCACACGAATATCGCTGTTCGACGCGTAGCTGGCCCCGCTACGAACCTCGTCTACTAGGGTGCGCTGCCCGGCTCTGATCGTGATCTTGGCGCCAATCCCGTCCCGGTTCGATTTTGTCCCGACCGTGCGGATCGTAATCCAGTGATTCGGCGAGTGAACCTGGTTCGCGAGCAGACTGGGGTGGTCGTTCATGTTGCTGATCACTGCGGAAAGGCGTCCGTCATTCCAGAGATCGCCGATCGCTAAGCCGCGGCCTGCGTGCATCTCGAGAATGCCCGTGCCAGCTTCCGCCGACACGTCTGCAAACGTGCCGTCGCCGTTGTTGCGGTACAGAATGCGAGGTTCGGGGTACGTGCTGCCCAAGTGCTGCCTATCGACCTCAGGGTACACATGCCCATTCACCACGATCAGATCGGGCCAGCCATCGTTATCAAAATCAAAGAAGGAGGCGCCCCACCCGAGATATTGGGTATGCAAACCAAGTCCAGCGGGAAAGGTCGCATCATCAAAGGTGCCATCCCCATTGTTGCGGTAGAGCGTCGACGTGTCGTCGGAAAAATTTGTTTTGAAGATGTCCAGACGGCCGTCCCCGTTGAAGTCGCCTATGGTGACACCCATACCCGCCTGCTCGCGGCCGTCTTCGTTGTAGGCGGCCCCGGCGGTCACGGCCACGTCGGTAAAAGTCCCGTCATGATTGTTGCGGAAGAGTATGCTGGAAGTGCTGTCACACGCGATGTAAATGTCGGGCCAACCATCATTATCGAAATCAAAAGTGGCGACCCCCAGCGAATAGTGACCCGAAGCCTTGTCGATGTGTGCTTGCTTGGTCACATCGGCAAAGCGTCCGCCCCCCAGATTGTGATAGAGAATGTTTGCCGCCCAAGGGAGACCTCGTGGCCCGCACATGACGGGAACCCCCTTCCACACGCACGAGGCACGTTCGCCGGGTGAAGGCGCTGTCGAGACATCAAAGTCGACGTAGTTGGCAACCACCAGGTCGAGCAAACCGTCGCGGTCGTAGTCGACGAATGCGCATCCGGTGCCCCACGCCTTTCCTGCGCCGGCCACGCCGGCCCTGTCGCCGACTTCGTGGAACACGCCGCGATCGTTATGGTAGAGGCGATTCTTTCCGTAGTAGGTAACGTAGAGGTCTTCCCAGCCGTCGTTATCGTAGTCCCCGGCGCAGACGCCCTGTCCCCACCCACCTGCGTCGGCGAGTCCTGCCTCCTTCGTGACGTCGGTGAAGGTACCGTCATGGTTGTTGCGGTACAGATGATTCGTAGGCGCTTTGTCCGGGGGAAAACCCTCGAGTGTCGTCCCGTTCACAAGGAAGATGTCGGGCCAACCATCGTTGTTGTAATCAAAGATGGCTACACCCGTTCCAGTCGTTTCGATGATGTACTTTTTCGAGTCCTTTCCGCCGAAGACATTCGACATCGTTAGGCCAGCCTTTTGGCCAATGTCGACAAAATTTGCGAGTGGAGTCGAAGGCCTGGCAGGTGAGCCGCTTTTTTGCTCAGCTGGAACCGGTTGTGAATGGGCAGATGGAACGACGCAAGCCATCAGCAGCAGCCAGAACCTCCATCGGAAAGCTTGCTCCGGAAGACGCCTGCCTGCCAAACGCATGATGCTCATGAAATACTAAGATGTTGGTGCACTCGTCAAGCCGCCTTGCCAGGCGGATCGTTTGTCGTTTGAGATTCGACCAAATGGCATCCTTGCAAAGTCTTTTGTGAGCGTGACCGCCGTGCAGCCTCCAGCAGCTAGATCCATGCGACAAGTCGCGCGGCTTTTGTTCTTGGCGATTGGCTCTCTGCTGAGTTTGGGCGCTTGGTCTGTGGCCCAACAGAGATCGGCGCCCAATGCGGCCGAGACCGCTTACGAACACGGCATGCAAGCGCTAAAGCGAGGAGATTTACAAACCGCGCAAACTTCATTCGAGCGTGCCGTCAGGCTCGCGCCCAACAGCGCCGAGGCACACAATTCCCTGGGCTGGACCTTGCTTTCGCAAGGACACCCTGAGCAAGCTGTTCCAGAACTGAAAACGGCGCTGCGTTTGAAGCCCGCCTTCCTTCAGGCCCACATCAACCTTGCGAACGCTTTGGCCAGCTCGCACGATCTGGACGCAGCGTACTCGGAAGCAACTGAGGCTACGCGTCTCGATCCCGCTGGCGCCGAAGCCCATCGAACCTTGGGACGAATCCTCAGTTTTCGTGGCGATCTTCCGGCTGCAGTCTCGGAACTGGGACGCGCAGTCGACCTCGAACCCACCCGCCCGGACCTGCGTGACGAATACGGGTCGCTTCTCGTACAAAACGCGCAGAACGAAAAAGCCGCTGAACAGTTTTCCGCTGCTCTTCGACTCTCGCCGCAATACGCGCAAGCCCAGTTTCACCTCGGGGTCCTCCGTTGGCAGCAAGGACAGCTCGACAACGCGCACCAATTGCTGGCCAGCAACGCCGAAACAGTACCGGCCTCGCCGCAGGCTCACTATTACCTCGGCCGCGTGCTCGAAGACCAGGGACAACGCGAGCAAGCGGTAATCGAATACCAAACCGCCCTGCGGCTGAAGCGGGAGTGGCCGGAGCCGCTAAACCGTCTGGGACTTCTGCTGCAGCGCCAGGGCGATATCGAAGGAGCCCTCTCGGCACTGAAGCAAGCCACAGACCTCGAGCCCGGAAATCCCGACGCGCACAACAATCTCGGCCTTGCGCTGGTTCAGGCAGGGCAGGCTGCGAAAGCCGTCCCTGAATTCGAGGCTGCCCTACGCCTTCGTCCTGAGGACCCCGGCTATCGCACGAATCTTGGCACGGCGTATCTTCAGCAGGCGGATTTCGACACCGCCATCAGCCAGTTCCAGGCTGCTCTGAAAATCGCGCCCGGCGATGCCACGCTTCACTACGATCTAGGCCTGGCTCTGAAGCTCAAAGATCAACTTCCTGAAGCCATAGCCGAGTTCCACAAGGCAGAGGAAATGGATCCGTCCCAACCCGACGTCCACTACACGCTGGGAGTGACCCTGTGGCAGCAAGGCGAATTTGATGAATCGGTGAGCGAGCTGCGCGCAGCCATCTCGGCACGTGCTGACTATGCCGAGGCGTACTACACCCTCGGAACCGTCCTCAAGCAACAAGGAAAACTGCAGGAAGCATCCACTGCTCTTCGGGAGGCGATTCGACTCCAGCCTGACTTCGCGGGCGCACATACCACGTTGGCATCGGTCTTGCGCGCTTTGGGGGACAACGACGCGGCAGCCGCGGAAGCCCGATCAGGGCAGGACATCGGAAAGGAAAAAAGCGGTCTGCAAGCGGCCGTGCTCGCTACCAATTCTGGGCGTCGTCTGCTCGACGCTGGCGACGTTGAGACTGCTATCTCTCAGTTTCGATCAGCCATCAGCGCGAGCCCGAACTATGCCCAGGGACACTATCAGCTCGCGATCGCACTCCGCCGCAAGGGAGAGAAAGCGGAATCGTCGAGGGAATTTCGTCGTGCCACCGAGTTGAATCCTCAGCTCCTGCCGCCACCAACGTAGCTGCCCACTATCGGCTCTCGTCTTTTCGAACGGCCACGATTTCCGACTCTACAGGAACCCCCCGAGCCACTTTCACATGCAATACCACTTCAAATGGCTTCAGGTCGCCATGTGCCGCAACGCTCAGTCGCGACAGCAATTGTGCCAATGAATCTTCATGGCAAACATACTCCGCCGCAGCTTGCGTCCCGATCGTGGACGTTCCCGCCAGGATCAGAACCGATTCAGTGGGGCCCATGCCTCGCTTCAATGCAACCACGGCGTAGTCCTCGCTCAGCGGGACATTCGGAGGACTGCCAAGAAAATACGGCGGCTCTCCTTCGGCCGCATGGAGGTTGATCACCGCCAGTTCTCCCTTCCGGGGCCCAGAAGGCAACCTCTGGAAGACGAACTGCTGACTCACTGGGATGTCCCGCAACGACAGGTTTTCCGCCGGAGAGCCCACAAAGATCAAGTTGTTGTTCTTCGCATCATCCAGCGATAGGAGACTCCCGCGTTTGACTCGTACTTCGCGGTTCAACAGGTAGAAGACGCGGTCGAGTTCGTGGACAGCCAATACTTCTCCCACTCCCGTGTAGTGGTCCAAGACAAAAGTGCCCGACGCTTCTTTGCCGTTGCGGTATCGCATACCGCTCTCTGGCCTTCCCACGAATGCCGCATTGCTGAAAACCACCCACGGCTCCGACGGTGCCGAGACGAAATCCTTCCAGAAAGTCTGAAAGACAGCCGGGCTCTCTGGATGAACCACCGAGGCGGCTCGACGGTTACCTTCCTCCCACCACGCCACCAGCGCCGCCACACCAGCCGCCAGCAGAACCGACAAAGCGACGCCAGCCCCCATCCAACTCCAAAGCCCGTTGCTTCGCTGCACTTCACGAACTTCTCCGAGCTGAGACTTCGCACCTGTGGGTCGCAATTGGAAGGAGAGTGTGTAGCTTCCCTTGTGCATCTCCACTAAGACCGCATCTGCCTCGCCCTCCGTCGAATAGTATTCAGCGAGCTTGACCCGCAGCCGGCCGGCCTGCACGCGGATGGCTGAATCCAAGTGTGGATCGAAATCCGACGAGCGCCCAAAGACTTCTGTCGCAATTTGATACTCCTTTATGGGGACTCCAGGGTTTTGGAGGCTATGGTCGGCCAGATATCGGAGCAGTTTGCAGAGCGATTCGGAGCCATGAAGCACCCGACTCTTAGTCAGGCGATCGACTGCATCGAGATATCGCTGTCGCTGCTCCAATGATGCTCCGGTCACAGACATGTAACAGAGCGTAACAATGGTTCCAATCCATCTGCAAGCGCTGGATTTCTCGCGTTTGTAACGGTATCAAACCCCATGAAACTTTAATTTGCTCCATCTGCGGTGCAGATTGGCTGGCGCTTCAAGCGGGGGACGCCTGTAGTGTATTCAGTCCCGTTTGAGGCCGACGTTTAGACACGCGAGTGGCTTTGCGCAGCAGGCCTCTGCAATGGCAACGTGAGCTTTCTATGACAGCTGACAATGCGGTGGATTTGCTCGAAACTCGCCAATCACCACACGCAATACCAGTTCTCATAGCAAGCGCGTTCGCGCTTCCAAATGCCATAACGATCTCTGCAATCCCGTAGTCACGATTTCCCAACAGCATCAGCAGGGTACGAGCAACATCGATTTGGGACACTGAACTGCAGCTCGGAAATACGGGTAGTAGTTTTGTACTAGCAAGAGGATGGCTTAGGGGTGACTCTCAAGTTTTCGCGGACTTTCCGCAATCGGGCGGGAGGCCCACGTGTTGATGTGGTGTCACCAATCCGGAGGAGTTCGATGAGAACGAAGGGCGTGGTCGTACTAACGGCAGTTGCAGTTCTCGTGACGGCGTGCACTTTCGCGCCCCCTGTGGCTTTCGGACAAGCTGTTTATGGAAGCGTCTTGGGAACAGTGACGGACCCCCAAGGCGCCGCCGTCGCCGGTGCGAAGGTGACGGTTATCAACCAGCGTAAAGGCAATGAAGAGACTACGACTACCAACGCAGACGGCAACTATTCTGTGACTCACCTGGTGCCGGACACCTACACCGTTCGCGTCGAGGGCTCCGGCTTCAAGGTCAGCGAACAGAAAGACGTTATCGTTCAGGCCGACGCTGGTTCGCGCGTCGATCTGCAGTTTCAAGTCGGCGGTACCACTGAGACAGTCGAAGTCACCGCTGAGGCCCCTCAGCTGAAAACCGACCGCGCCGATGTGGCCGTCACGTTCAATGACCGAGCCGTCGTGGAGGTTCCGATTCTTAACCGCAACTTCACGGAGTTGCAGTTGATGGCTCCAGGCTCGCAGAAAATTGTCGGCTGGAGCCACGCCGCCACCGAGAATCCGCAACAGGGGTATCAGATTTTCACCCAGGGCCAACACTTCAGCGGCACAGGTTTCGAGCTCGACGGAACCGACAATCAGGACCCGATCCTTGGCATCATCGTGGTGAACCCGAATTTGGACGGAGTCACAGAAGCCAAGGTGGCCCTGGCAAACTACGACGCCGAGTTTGGCAAGGCCGTGGCTAGCCTTGTGACAGCACAAACCAAGTCGGGCAGCAACAGCTTTCACGGAACGGGCTTCTTCTATCGCCGCTCGGATTGGACTCAGGCCCGCGACCCGTTCGCCCAAAGCGCGCCCGATCCGATCACGCATCGCCTTATTCCAGGTTCACGTTGGGCGCAGTTCGGTGGCACGATCGGCGGGCCGATCATCAAAGACAAGCTCTTCTTCTTCGGTGATTACCAGGGAACACGGCAGATCAACGGCGTGAGCGGGCGATTCACTGTCCCCACTCATACGGTTCTGACGACGTGCGACCCGGCAAAAAACCCGGGCGGAATGTGCGATTTGAGTCAGTACTTGAACGTGGCTCCGGGCGGAGGGAAGGTTTACGACCCTCTCACCGGTAATCTCCAAACCGGATCGGGTCGAACTCAGTTCCCTGGGAACCTGATTCCGGTTAGTAGAATCTCCGCGGCCGCGGGCAAGATCCTGGCTTTGTTCCCCGATCCCGGCGCGACTGCGCCGGTACTCAATAACTTTGTGGGCGCCGGTTCCGGTCCGTTCACGTCGAATAATTTCGACACTCGAATTGACTACACGGTCAGTCAGTCGCTAAACGTGTTCGGTCGATTCAGCCTCTCGCGCTACTCAATTTCCGGAAAGGGCCTGCTGGGACCGTTGGGGGGACCAGGCAACGGAGGAACCAGTGACGCCCCAGGCTTGGCAGGCAGCTCCACGACCCACAACTACAGCCTCGCTACCGGCTTCAACAAGACGCTTACCACCAATTGGCTTACGGACTTTCGATTCGGATACTTCAAGTACAACCCCGTCACCAGCAAGCCCGATAGTGGCACACCGATGACGGGTTTTGGAATCCCGGGTGCCAACATTCCCGGAGATCCCAAGACAAACGGCCTCGGGGCCTTCTTACTTGGAGCCGACCCTCTGAGCGGCGAAAACGGCGCTCCCAACTCTGGCAACAGCGGCTTGGTGGTTTCCAGTTTCGGCGACGGGCTAGGTGTCGCCCGCTGCAATTGTCCGCTGACCGAAAGCGAACAACAGTTCCAGTTCGTCAATAACTGGACCCACGTCAAAGGCAACCACCAGATCAAGTTCGGGGCCGACATTCGTTACGCCATGAACTTGCGCATCCCCAGCGACAACAACCGCACTGGGGAATACAACTTCAGTCCGGAGGGCACCTCCAACGGTACAAGTGGTGGTTTGGACTTGGCGACCTTCCTTCTTGGTGACGTCACCTCGTTTGCCCGCTATGTCAACAATCCCAACGTTGCCGGGGCGAACAATGCGGCGGAACGTCAGAAGCGCTGGTTCTTCTATGGCCAGGACACCTGGCGTGCAACCCCAAGGTTGACTCTCAACTACGGGCTGCGCTGGGAAATCTATTTCCCCGAAACCGTGAACGGGAAGGGTCACGGCGGTTTCGCCAACATTGTCGACAACGGCGGAACAGGCGGAATCCGGGTCGGCGGCTACGGCCCCTATAACTTGAGCGGCAATGTGAGCAACGCTCTGCGGGCCTTCGCTCCGCGCCTGGGCATCGCTTATCAGGCTACGACCAAGACAGTGGTTCGCATGGGTTACGGGCGTAGCTATGACATCGGCGTGTTCGGTTCCAACTTCGGACACACGGTCACGCAAAACCTGCCTGTGCTGCTCAAACAAAACTACGATGCCAGTACCTTCACCGACTCGACAGCGGCCAATGCAAACTGTGATACGACGAACGCAGTCACTAACCCTTTAAAGGTTGCGTGTTCCGCCAACCTGGTTCAGTTGTTCAGTCTGGATGCCGGACCGAATGCACCCATCAATTCGGGCATCAATCCCGCGAACGCATTCCACCCGATACCCGCCAACGGGTTCATCCCGTTGACCTCGCAACTGTCAGGAACCCACATTCGTCCCGTCAAGCAGACGTTGCCCACTGTGGATGCGTGGAACGTGACCCTGCAACGCCAATTGACGAATACCATGTCCCTTGAAGTGGCGTACGTGGGAAGCAAAGGCACGCACGGGTTCGCGGGGAATGGCCCCAACTACGACATTAACCCGGCGGCGGTAGGCGACGGCTCCGACGTAACGAAAGCCTTCATTATTGGGGCGAACGGAAAGCCGTCCACTACTCCATGCCCTGCAGGTGCGACGCCGCATCCCACCTCGACGACTCCTGGAGACTGCGGTGCAGCGAGTGCCTCGCTCAGCGCTTTCGTCCCACAGAACAACCGTCGACCGCTGTACCCAAGGATCCCCTTCGACTTGGGTAACTACTATGGGAACGATGCGGCCAGCACGTACAATGCGTTCGAGGTTAAGGTCGATAAGCGCTTCGCGAACGGCTTACAATTCCTGTCTCACTACACCTTTTCCAAGGCGATGGGTTATGTGCAGGATAACTACTACGCTGTAAGCCACCTTTATTCCTGGGGGCGAATTGACTTCAATCGCGACCACGTGTTCGTGTTTAGCCCGCTCTACGAACTGCCCTTCGGCAGGGGGAAGAAATACATGGGCGACGCCAGCAAGATGATGAATTACCTCATCGGTGGCTGGCAAATCAGCAATACCACAAACTGGAGCAGCGGGTTGCCCTGGACCCCGAGCATCGGCGAGTGCGGAGCCGTGACCGACACAGGTCCGTGCCGTCCAAACTCGACAAGCCACAAGCTTCACACCGGTGTCGGTTCGCTCGATCCGGTCAACCATACTCGAACCTTCTTCACACCTGTGGCCCCACTGTTCGATCCGAACGCCGTGCCTGTCGGGACGGATGTTTGCGCCATGCAACGAGTCGCCTCTGGTCCATTCTCACTCCCCAATTGCGGCCAGATCGGCAACATCGGTCGTAACACCTATAACGGCCCCAAGGGCTTCTATTCCGATATGTCGATTTCGAAGGCTTTCGCCATCACAGAACAGGTGCGGGCGAAGTTCCTGATGAATGCCTTCAACGTATTCAACCACCCGGTATTCGCGTTCAGCTCGAACAACGGCGCGAACCCCTGCGTCGATTGTGGAGGCGGAAACAACGGCAAGATCACTGGGCTCGAGGGCGGCAGTCACATGCGTCAATTAGAATTCGCCGTGCGCTTCGAGTTCTGATTTTCAATCGCTCACGCATCGAGGGAGCCTTCCAAGGCTCCCTCATTTTTTGCGTGTGACCGATCCATGCGCTCAGCCCTCACCCGACCACGACTTGTGATCTAATCGAATCAAATCCCCGAGAATCGCCCATGCATACGCAACGGGTTCGCATCACTCTTATTCTGTGGTTCTGTTCTCTAGGGGTGTTTTCCTCGAGAGCAACGTCGCAATCCCAAGATCAACCGGCTCTTCCCTCCGCGCCGTCGACCTCTGTCGATACTGGCATCACAGCAACGCGCCGTCTCCTGCAACTAGGCAAGAATGATGAAGCGATTGCCCAGCTACAGCAGATGGAGTCGACGAACCCGGGGATGAAGGGCTTGGCACACGAACTCGGCATCGCGTACTACAAATCCGGAGACTATCTAAAAGCGATCGATGCGCTCAGAAAAGCATCGGGGGAGAACGCCCAGGACAACGAAGCCATTCAACTCCTCGGCCTTTCCAACTACTTCGCCGGCCGCCCCGCCGAGGCCATCCCTCTGCTGGAGAAAGTGCAGGGCTGGTATCCGCGCGCCAATGTTGACGCGTCCTACGTTCTTGGCGTCTGTTATATCCAGACCAAAAACTATGACCATGCGCGCACTGCATTCGCGCACATGTTTGAAGTGCCTCCTGATTCTGCGGCCGCATATCTGTTCACGGCACGCGTGCTGTTGCGCCAGGAATTTGATCCCATTGCCGAGGAATACGCCAAGAAGGCGACGGCACTCGATCCGAAGCTGCCGCTGGCCCATTTCTTTCTGGGAGAACTGCACCTTTACAAGTCGCGGATTCCCGAGGCCATCGCCGACTTTGAGACCGAGCTTGCTCTCAATCCTGGTCATGCGGCGACCTACTACAAGCTGGCCGACGCCTATTCGCGGATCCAGAAATTCGATGAAGCGGAGCGCCTCTTGCAGCGCTCTATTTGGCTCGATGCGACGTCGACCGGTCCCTACATCCTCTTGGGCAAAGTTCTGGGGAAAAAAGGCGAGGCCGAGCTCGCGGTCCGTGCCCTGCAGCACGCCCTTACCATGGATCCCAACAACAGCATGGCCCATCATTTACTCGGACAGGCTTATCAGGACATGGGGCGAACCAGCGAGGCGGAGCGGGAGCGCAAACTCGCACAGGAGCTGCAGGATGTTCCACGTGAATGAACCCCGCTCAAGAACGGATCGTTAGGCCAAACCATTTTCCATGACTCATCCTTTCGTCTGAGATTGCCTCACCTCAGCACCAATCGGACCGAGATTGCTGCTCATTTACTCCGAACTGCGGCAGAGGATTCGATGAGGCTCTGCCATCGCGCCCACTGTTCCGGCGTGGGCTTCCCGGAGATTAATTCGTAGTCGGTAAACACGACCTCTCCGCCAACCAACTCGGGTGAGTACGCGGCCTCAAAGCGTCGCACGGCCTCCGACTGCCCATGGCGACTCTGCGCGGCTTCGTCGGCGAAAATAAACAGATGCAAGAAGCGCGTGGGGTCGCTCTGTTCCTGCCATGCCAGATACATCTGCGTACCCTGCTCATTTGCCTGAACGTAGGACACGAATTCCTTGATTGCCTGTTTCACTTTGTTCACAGCTGACGGTTTGACCTGATATCCACCGGTCTGAAAGATAGGCATTCGCGAGATTCCTTTCTGTGTTGTGATTTCTGCTCTGTCCGGTGCCGTGAACGAGGAAATCAGCACCCGGTCCTTAGCGGCGCGGCGACGCCGGCATCCCCCGGCCGCACCACAATCCGATGCTTGGCGTCTTCGCCCTGTCCAACCTTTTTTGTAAACAGATTGTCACTGCAGCAAAGGACGGTCTTTGCGAGATCGTTGGTATCGTGATCTTAGTCGCTCATTCGTGCTGTCAGGTTTCATTTATGATGTGTGCCTGAACTGAGGCCATCCTGACCACGTTGCGGCCATGTCGCCCTCAGCCGTATGATTGGCGATACGCTAGACAGCATTCCTCAAGAACGCTGACTGATCCCCGCTAACCCTGGCAAACCGGTGCGCGCTCGTTGTGGTCAAACGCTGCGTGCCAAATGTTCACTCGCACCCACAACCCCGTTGAGATTTTTCAACCATGGCTCATCATCCGTAGGAGGATCAATGGCAACGCTAAGAGTGGCACTACCCAAAATGACGGTGGCACAGGTTCCGAAGCCGGGAGCACCATTTCAGATCGTCGAACGCGAGATTCCCGCTCCGGGCGCCGGACAGGTCCGGATCCGGGTGAAGGCCTGTGGAGTTTGTCACAGTGACGTGCTAACCAAAGAAGGCGGGTGGCCCGGGCTCGAGTATCCGCGGATTCCTGGACATGAAGTGGCGGGCGTCATCGACGATGTAGGCGCGGGCGTTTCTGCCTGGAAGAAAGGACAGCGTATTGGCGTCGGCTGGCACGGCGGCCAGGACAACACCTGCCGCGAGTGCCGCCGCGGCGATTTTCGCAATTGCCAGAACGTGAAAGTCTGCGGCATCAGCTATGACGGCGGATACCAGCAATACATGGTGGCACCCGTCGAGGCACTGGTCCCGATACCGGACACGCTCAGCGACGTTGAAGCGGCGCCGCTGCTCTGCGCGGGAATCACCACCTACAACGCGCTGCGACACAGCGGTGCCCTTCCAGGCGATCTGGTCGCAGTGCAGGGGATCGGCGGGTTAGGTCACCTCGGGGTACAGTTCGCGAACAAGTTTGGCTATCAGGTGGCCGCCATCGGACGTGGCCCCGAAAACGCGCCCCTGGCAAAGAAGCTCGGCGCCAGCATGTACATTGACACCCAGTCGACCAATGCCGCCGAGGCCTTGCAGAAATTAGGCGGAGCAAGGGTCATCCTGGCCACCGCTCCGAATTCTAAAGCGATGTCTGCACTGATTGATGGACTTGGCCCAAACGGCAAGCTCCTTGTGATCGGTGCGACCTTCGACCCCATCGAGGTAACGCCGATTCAGCTCATCACTGGCAGCCGGACCATCCAGGGGTGGGCCGCGGGAACCCCGGCCGATTCCGAGGACACGCTGCGGTTCGCTGAACTGAGCGGCGTGCGTCCCATGATCGAAACCTTCCCACTGGAAAGAGCAGAAGAGGCTTATGCCCGAATGATGAGCGGCAAAGCTCAATTCCGGGTCGTTTTGACGATGTAAACTGGACCCAAAAAACGTGTCTTAAGGAACGCTCCGATCCGTGGATGCTTCGCGGGCCGGAGCGTTCGCCCTTGGGGTTCGAGCGAGACTTCAGCGTCCCGATGTCTTTGCTCCTGCAGACACTTAACGTTGATCTGTCTTCCCCTGACCCAGGGATAGATACAAAAATTTTGCATGGCCGAATTCATATCCAGGTGCATTCGTGCACAAAAACGGGGGTATAATCCTCGGCGCTTTCCGGATTCACTCCACATGATCGACGTTCCCGGCGTCGCCTGACGTTGGGCAACGTTCCGACGTCTAGCAGCGCACCGGTCTTTTTCCGATACGCGAGGGGGAGGAAAAATGAGCGCACGCAGAGTCGTGTTGGCGGTCGCCGCACTCTTTTGTCTGTCCAACGTGGTATTTGCCCAGGGCGGTGCTACCGGCGCCATCATCGGAACCGTTCAGGACGCATCGGGTGCCGTGCTTGCGAACGCTCGTGTAGACGTCATCAGTGAAAGCACCGGACAGGTGGTCCGCCAGCTGGCAACGGACATCACCGGAGCCTTCTCCGCGCCGCTCCTGCCAGTCGGAAGCTATTCTGTCGAGATCAGCTCTGCCGGATTCGCCAAAACAAAATTTCCCGGCATCGCGGTCCGCATCACCGAGACCACCCGAATGAGTGCAACGCTGAAGCCATCGGCCACCCAGGAAGTGGTCGAAGTACAGGGCGAAGTCGCCACCGTGAACACTACCGTCGCGACGACCGGAGAATCTCTCGGCTACACCGCGATCAACTCCTTGCCTTTAGCCACGCGCAATTTCCAGCAGATTCTCACGCTTTCCGCGGGAGCGGTCTCTGACTTGAACAATGCCGCTCAACTCGGCCGCGGCCAGGTGTTTATCCATGTCAATGGAGGTCGAGAAGACAATAACAACTACTTGATCGAAGGCATCTCCGCCGCGGATTACGCTTTCGGAGAACTGACCTACACGCCGCTACCGAATCCTGACGCCATCGAGGAATTCAAGGTTTCCACCAGCCTCTACGATGCCAGTCAAGGGCGCAATGGCGGTGGAAACATCAACGCCACACTGCGCAGCGGAACAAACAAGTTTCACGGCGATGTCTGGGAATACTTCCGCAACACCGCGCTGGACGCGAACGACTATTTTCTCGGCAAGGTCCAGATCAAACAGAATATCTTTGGAGGTGACCTCGGAGGACCCATCGGGTCCGGAGCCAAACTGGGTTTCTTCTATGTGAACTATCAGGGAACCCGGCAGCGAAGCGGGGATTCGCCGGGAACGTATATCAACACGAGCATCCCGGTCCTGCCTACGGATCGGTCGGCTGCGAACCTAGAATCCGTGTTCACCGTGCCAGCGATCCCCAATTGTCCGGCCATACCGCTGACCTCGATCGACCCCGTTTCGCTGGCGCTTCTAAACACGCCTGACAAGACCCATCAGTTCGGAACAACCACTGGAGGATTCCTCTTTCCTACAGTGCCCGGAACGGCAGGTATTTCGCAGACGTACAATCCAACCACAAAGACCTGCAGTACATCCGCTCCCAACCAGGGTCCGCTTACCATCACTACGCCCGGCAAATTTACCGACGATCAGTTCACCACCAACTGGGATCGCGATTTCCGCGCAGGCAAGGATCACGTTGCAGTACGTTTCTTCTGGTCGAACTCGGCGCAATTCCAGCCTTTTGGCGCCGACACCTATGGAATTCAAACCGGGGGACTGCCCGGAACCAACAACCTCAATTTCCCGCTGAACATTCCCTTGCACAGCCGATTCGGCAGCGGCACGCAAACCCACATTTTCAGCAATGCGCTGATCAACGAATTCCGGTTTGGCGTGAACATCATCAGCGACAAACTCGACAACAAGGCTCCCATCACTGGAGCTGACATCGGCATCAACTTGCCGACTGCTAACCAGAACCCCAACATGTACCGGTTGCAGTTCGGGACCTGGGCTTTTGGACCTTATCCCACGCAATTGCAATACGCGCTTTCCGATAATTTCACCTGGCTCGACACATTAAGTTGGAGCCACGGTCCGCATCAGTTCCGCATCGGTGGTGAACTGAACCGCGTCACACTGCGGCGCAGCCTGCCCGTTGCGAACAATGGACTGGTGTTTTTCGCGCCTCCTGCTCCCGGGTTCAGTAATGACTTTGTGAGCTTTTTGGCAGGAGATCCCTCCCTCGCAAATGGGGGTGGGGGACTCGGCACGCACGACTATCGCATTCCCAGCTACGCCTGGTTCGTGCAGGACGACTATCGCATTCGCAAGGACCTGACCATCAATCTGGGTATGCGCAATGAATTTGTGGGCGCACCTTACGATACCCTGTGCCGCACCGCCAACACAGACACGGCCATTGCAAACGCGAGCGGGCAACCTTTCGTGTATCCGAAGTGCGCGAACAAGTATGGGCTTGCAGGCGTGAAAGGGACCAAGAACGCGGCGGGCCTGAACAACGAGTTCGCCACCGTGTTCGAACCCCGCATCGGGTTTGCGTACGATGTCGGCGGACACCACACGACTTCCATTCGTGCCGGCTACGGAATTTACAGCGTTCGCGAAGATCTCGGTGCGGTCGACAACCTGGCTTTCTCGCCTCCGTATTTCCCGTTGCTGTTCCCGGGGCCGCCTGGGCCGGGAGGTCTCGCGAATTTGTTCGCGCCGAATCCGGCCACGGGATTCCCTGGGATCCCGCCTATGGGTGCGCCGCCGTCTGAGACGTATGTACCGCAGCCTTCGTTCTTCACAGGTTTCACTCCCAGTTGCACCCTGGGAAATCAGACTCCGTCGAAGCTGGCGCAGCAGTGCGCAGCCAATTTCTCCGGGAACCTCCCCAGCATTTTCGCCCTGAACGTTCCCCTGCACTGGGTCATCGGAACCACGCAGCAGTGGAACCTCACGGTTCAGCGGCAGCTTCGCCAGAACTGGTTTGCGGAGTTGGGCTACGTGGGCACAAAAGGCACCCGCCTGCGCGCCGACTATGATCCCAACCAGGCACGGCTGGCCACAACGCAGAACGTTATTACGCTCCCGTTCGCTTGCACCGGCGGGTCGGGCTCGTGCCCGATCGCCGACTCCACCGTCGAAAACGCGGCTGCGAGAGCTCAGTTCTATCCCATTGGGCCGGGACTCTATGAAGAGTTCGCGCCCATCGCCGATTCCCATTACAACGCCCTGCAGGCTACGCTGGGACATCACTTCGGACAGGGGCTCTATTTCCAGAGTGCGTACACCTATTCGAATTCGATCGACGATGTTTCCAACGCCTCGGTGGCATTTGTCGCCAGGATCAACGACCAGCTCAATGCGCGCGCTTCTCGCGGTCTCTCTGACTTTGCCAAGCGCCATCGCTGGGTAACCAGCGCTGTCTATCAGCTGCCGACTCTGAGCGGCAAAAACAGATTGACCAAGGCCGCGTTAGGCGGATGGCAGGCCAGCACCGTGATTATTTTGCAGTCAGGGTCGCCCTTCACCGTTTTCGATCCGGCAGGCGGAAGCGCCTATCAATTGGCCAGTCCATCGGCCAGCGCAACGTTCTCGCCAGGATTCGGTTGTGGCAACGCCTTGAGCTCCGGCGGCAGGGCAACGCGCCTGGCCAGTTGGGTGAACCCGGCTGCTTATCAGCCCGACGCGTTCGCCCCGCTTTCGACCGGCGGAAATAGCGATGCAACCCTGTTCGGAAACACGCCGCGAAACTGCATCGTAGGCCCCTCGCAGAAGAACGTTGATTTCAGCTTCGGCAAGATCTTCCGCATCACCGAGGGGCAAAGCCTGCGCTTCCTGGTGGACTTCTTCAACCTCTTCAACCATCCTTCGTTCGCGAATCCGGCGTTTGCGGCCGTGAGTTCGACCCCGGGTTCGGGTTCAGCGCCGATCACCTCCACGATCGGCACCCCGAGGCTGATCCAGTTTTCGCTGAAGTATTCGTTTTGAAGCTGATAACCTTCTTTTCCTCCCACCGGTGGTGGCTGCTCGCACGGCAGCCCCGCCGTCGTAGAGGACAATCTCGCGTCGAACGGGAGTCATGCATGCCACACAGGATCGCTTTGCTGGTGTTAACCCTCGGCGCATTGGTGCCATCGCTGGGTGCTCAGAATGTGGTCAAGTACCACGCGACCATCAACGACGTGAAGTACGTCTACGGAGTCGCACAGCCCGTGGCCCGCCTCAAGCCGGGCGATGTTCTGGAAACCAACACTCTCGATGGCTTTGGCAACGCGCTGAAGAAACCCGGCGACACCCTCAGCATGGTCAAAGGCGACAATCCTCTCACCGGGCCCTTCTACGTGGAGGGAGCTGCGCCTGGCGACACGCTGGCGATCAAGATTCTCAACGTCGAGGTGGACGGAGATTTCGGTGTCGGTGCCATCGTACCCGGCTTTGGCGCGATCAACGAAACCAGCTACACCCCCATGCTCCACAAACCCCTCCCCGAGAAGATCTGGTTCTACCCCATCGATCACGCCACGAACATGGCGACGTTCAAGGCATCGGATTCCGACTTTTCAGTAAAGATTCCTGTCCACCCGTTCTGGGGATGTATCGGCGTAGCTCCCGCCAGCGGGGAAGCCCGAAGCTCCATCGTGCCGGCCGAATTTGGCGGCAACATGGACGCTCCCGAAGTGAGCGTCGGCAACACGCTGTACCTTCCCGTCAACGTAGAGGGAGCCCTGCTGTACATGGGCGATGGGCACGCAGCCATGGGAGACGGTGAGGTCGCCGGAACGGCGATCGAGGCGCCCCTTCGCGGTCGCCTGCAGCTCAGCGTCATCAAAGGGCAGAAAATCAACTGGCCGCGCTTTGAAAACGATGAGGCCATCATGGCTGTGGGCATCTACCGGCCACTGGACGATGCCCTCCGCATCGCATTCACGGAACTGGTGGGCTGGATTCACCAGGATTACGGGTTATCTGAACTGGATGCCTACGAATTGCTCTCCAAGGTGGCGAAAATCCACCTGGATGAGATGGTCGACCCGAACTACGTAATCGTCGCGTCCATCGAGAAGAAGTACCTGCCGCCGAAGAAAAAGTAGGGGCCCGGACTGGGAAGTACTCACCCCCTCGCGATGGCCAGCCGGCGGGGGCGAACCTTGGCACAGCCCCTGCTACCCACTCTTTTCAGGCACTTCGAAGCCGTCTGGAAACATCCAAGGCCGCCCCTCCGCGAACCCTGCCCAAGCCGTACGTGTCACTCCCAGACAAGTCTCTCCACCCAAACCGGAGTAGCCTTTGACGTCACTAGTCCGGCATCGCTCGGCGGCCTAAGGGCTGGTGCGCGCCCGTGAGCACATCCCGGTTAGGAGGGGCCATGAAACCGTCTCGTTTCTGCGTCTCGCTGTTGGCGTTCTTCTTCTTCTTCAACTGCCTGGCCTTCCCCCAAGGTTCTTCCAGTTCGCTGCAGGGCACGGTCACAGACCCCAGCGGCAGCGCCATCCCCGAAGCCACCCTGGTGCTCGCCAACACGCAGGCCACCCTTGAGCGCACGGTGACGACCGGGCCGCAAGGCGACTTCCGCATACTCGCGATTCCTCCGGGTACATACACGTTGACCGTAATCGCACGCGGGTTCGCGCATTACACCCAGACGGGATTGCAACTCCTGGTCAACACGCCGGCGACGGTGAACGTCCAACTCAAGCTAGGCGCTGTCACCGAGAACGTGAACGTAACAGGCGAGGCGCCCGCACTCAACTTGGTCGACGCTTCGATCGGAAATCCCTTCGACGAGACCCAGGTAAAACAAATCCCGCTCGAAGGGCGCAACGTCCCCGACCTGCTCAATCTGCAGGCCGGAGTCGCGTACACGGGCAATAATCCCGATCTTCAGAAAAATGCGTATAAGGATCAAGACACTCGGAGTGGCGCAGTAAACGGCGCACGAAGCGACCAGAGCAACATCACTCTCGATGGCGTAGACGTGAACGATCAAGCCAACGGCTACGCATTCACCTCTGTCCTTCCCGTGACACTCGACTCGGTCCAGGAGTTCCGAGTCACAACTACCAACTACAACGCAGATCAGGGCGACGGCTCGGGCGCACAGGTCGCGCTGATCACCAAAAGCGGCACGAATAACTTTCACGGCTCCCTCTACGAGTACCATCGCAATACCGTCACCAGCGCCAGTGACTACTTTCTGCAGCAACCCCTCAAATTGATCAGGAATATTTTCGGCGGGTCAGTCGGCGGCCCCCTCCAAAAGAGTCGCCTGTTCTTCTTCTTTAACTACGAGGGAACGCGGCAACGCGAGCAGCACAGTGTTGTCCGTAACATTCCCACTCCATCCTTTCTCGATGGTGTCATTCAATACCAGTGCTTTGACCCAACCCAGTGCACCGGCAGCGGAAACGTCTTGGGTCTGAGCGGCAAAAGTTATCCCTATCAGCCCGGCTATCGCGCGTTAGGTCCCACTGAAATCAACAGCTTCGATCCTGGCAGTCCGGACGGTCTAAAGGGACCCAATGTCGCTCTGCTGAACAGCTACTTTTTGCCTACGTTTGGCAAGTTCGTCCCCAATGACTCCGCGGTAGGAGACAGTCTCAACTATTCAGGATACCGGTTCGCGGCGCCCTTCAGCCTGGACAACAATGCCTTCATCGCGCGCATCGATTACCACATCACCGCTGATGGCAGGCACACAATCTTCTGGCGCGGCGCGCTGCAAAACGTTTTCAATCCACAGGAGCCATTCCTACCCGGCAATTCCCCCGAGCACACCATCACCGATCACAGCAAAGGGTTCGCGGTCGGGTATACGGCTGTACTCAAGCCCACGATTGTCAACACCTTCCATTGGGGTTTCACGCGCCAGAGCTTCGGAGATCTCGGCAACTCGGACACCAAGGGGTGGAACGTCTTCTATACCCTCGACCAGGGAATCGCTTACAGTCGTAATTTGCAGTTGCCAGTCCACAATCTGCTTGATGACTTGGCTTGGACCAAAGGCAACCACACGCTGCAGTTTGGCGGCAACGTTGGAATCGCTCGTGACCCCCGCGTGAGCTATCAACATTCTTTCAACACAGCCCTGGGCGCGACCTTCTGGATGTCTCCGGTTGGATTCGCCAATACCGGCGGTCAAAGTCCATTGGATCCCATCAATGGTGGATTTCCTGAGCCGGCGTCCAGCACGCAGTATGACTATCCGATGCTCGGTCTGCTGGGGATGGTCTCGGATGTGAAAGCGAACCTCAACTATGACCGGCAAGGCAACACGCTGGCCGAGGGAACACCCATCAAGCGCAATTACGGCCTGAATTGGTATGAGCTTTACGCGCAGGATTCATGGCGCATGAAACCCAACCTCACCGTTACTTACGGTCTGCGCTGGTCTTTGTTCCCGCCGCCCTGGGAAGTCAATGGCTTCCAGGCATCTCCTACGTTCGATCTCGGAAAATATTTCGACCAGAATGTTGTGAACATGAAGAAGGGACTTGGCTATGGTGACGGATTGCCAGTCTCTTTCATTCTGGGAGGGGCGGGCAATCATGGCGCTGGTACAGGCCCGGGGTTCTATCACTTTGAAAAGAGCGACTTCTCTCCGCGGATCTCCTTTGCATATGCGCCGCGGCCACACGATGGCTGGTTGCGAAAGGTCGTCGGCGAAGGCGACAAGACTGTAATTCGAGGCGGGTTTGGCAAGGTTTACGACCGTGCCGGGATGCAACTGCTCAGCACCTTCGATGCCAATGCTCCTGGCGGCCTTTCAGCCACCGTCCAGAATCCCTGCTGTCTGCCGGGGGTCACCGATGCCGGCCATGTGCCTCGTGTGACTGATGTCAATGAAGTTCCGCTCTCTTATCTGGTCGGCCAGCTACCGGGCGGAGTGCTGCCTCCCGGACAGTTCCCTCAGACCCCAAATCCTGCAGGCGAGGCAATCACCTGGGGAGTCGACCAATCGATTAGGACCCCATATGCATACACTGTCGACTTCTCGATCGGCCGGGAGCTGCCGGGAAAACTTGCGTTGCAGCTGTCGTATGTCGGACGCGTTGGCAGGAATCTACTCACCCAACGCGATCTCATGCAACCGCTCGATCTCGTCGATCCCAAGTCTAGTGTCGACTATTACAGCGCGGCTACAGCACTATCTAAACTAGCTAGAAATGGCACACCCGTCAGCGCAGTCACCGCAAGTTCGGTTGGGTCCACGGCACCATTTTGGCAAAACCTGATCGGCCCACTCTGCCCGCCTGCACCTTGCGGTCCCGGACTGGTATCAGGGGCTTCCTATGTGATGCCGAATGGTCTCGGCAACACCAAGGATGTTGTCCAGGCCGTTTACGCGCTCTACACAACCTCAGGCGCTTATGCTGGCGATGAAGTTGTAGGCTTGGCTAATGTCGACATCTATTACCTCCTCGCTGATACGGCAGCAAACTCCTACTTCTTCAACAATAAGGTGGGCGAGTTGCTGAACAACCAGATGACCAGCATGTACGCCTGGAGTTCGGTTGGCAAGTCAAACTACAATGCGCTCCAAGCCAATCTGAAGAAGCAGTTCAGTCATGGCATTCAGTTCGATATCAACTACACGTATTCCAAGTCGATCGACCACACTTCCGGCGCGGCACGCCTCGGCTTCAGTCCCAGTGATAACGTAGGGGCGCCAGGAAGCAGGCTGGTCAATGCCTTCAACCCGCGCGCAGTTCGAAGTGTGTCCGACTTCGATACCACCCATCAGATCAATGCCAATTGGATCGCAGAGCTGCCCTTTGGAAAAGGAAAGGCCATCGCGGGTAATGCCCCTTCTGCGCTGGAAGCCATGATTGGCGGATGGCAACTATCCGGCATCGCCCGCTGGACCACAGGCTTCCCATTCACGGTTGACAACGGGCAGTTCTGGCCCACGGACTGGGACGAGCAAGGTAGTGCTCAGGTGATTGGCAAACCGAGAACCGGCGCTTTTCGACAGCCAGACGGGACGATCAGTGTATTTGCAAATCCCGCCAGCGCTCTCAACAACAATTTCATGCATCCCTTCCCCGGCGGGGCGGGCTCAAGGAACGTCCTCCGTGGCCAGGGCTACGCCGGGTGGGACATGGGGTTGAGCAAGCGCTGGAAGTTGCCGTTTGAGTCTCAAAGCCTGCAGTTCCGGTGGGAGGTCTTCAACGTCCCGAACCTTCATCGGTTCAATGTTGTTGCCGGATTGGGTGATGGAGCTCCGTCTCTTCAACAGTTGCCTCAATCGTTTGGCGACTATACAGGCCTCCTCACGCAACCTCGGGTCATGCAGTTCGCCCTGCGCTATGAATTTTGATCCTCGGCGGCAGAGCGAGCGATAGACTGTCCCGGACTGCATGACCCATCTGGCACGCAAGTTACGGCTGGTGGACTACTTCGCGCTCGGCTTCGGCGTGATGGTCGGCACCGCATGGCTCGTCGTGATGGACGACATCCTGCGGCGGGGCGGGCCGCTCGGGGCCATCCTGGGCTTCACGCTGGGTGCCCTGATCCTGCTGCCCATCGGCTACGTCTACGGCCAGCTCGTCAAAGAGATTCCCGACGCCGCCGGCGAGGCTGCCTACGTGGGCCGGTTCTTCCCCCCAGCGGTCAGCTTTGCGACTGGCTGGATGATGCTCCTGAGCTACGCTCTGACTTGTCCCTTCGAGGCTCTCGCAGCCGGCAGAATTACCGGCTACCTGGTGCCGTCGCTCAACCGCCACGAGCTCTACCGGGTTGGCGGCTACGCCGTGTATCTCCCTCATGTCGCTCTCGGATTAGCGCTCACGGTCGTGCTGACCGCGCTCAACTATCGCGGCATCCAGGCCAGCGCGCGCCTGAGCAAGACAGCGACGTTTACGTTCCTCAGCCTGGTGGTGGTTTTTGCCTTGGCCGGCGCACGGCATGGTTCGGCTGCAAACTTCTTCCCGCTGTTCAGCCACTCGCCGTTGCTCTCGATCCTGCTGGTATGGCAGGTTGTGCCCTGGCTCGTCTCTGGATTCGAATCGGTTGGGAAGTGCGCGGAAGAGGCCAGCCCCGAATTCTCGGATCGAAACTTCACGGTGGCGATTGTGTTGACCATCTTCGCCGGCCTGATCTTCTTCTGGGTCGTGATCAGCGCGGTTTCGTTTGTCGCACCCTGGCAGAGCCTGAACAGCAGCCTGCAGTTCCCGACTGCGGTTGCGTTTGAGCGAGCCTTGCATGCTCACTGGATTGTCGTGCTGATCATGGGATCCGCTCTGGTCGCGCTGGTCCAGGCGTTCAACGCAAACATCGTCGCCTCGTCGCGCCTTCTCTACGCGATGTCGCGCCACAATCTGCTCAACCCGATTATGAGCGGGGTGCACCCGCGAAACTTGACTCCATCCACGGCCATCATCGCGGTCGGAATGGCAACCGCAGCCACAATCTTTATGGGCGAAGCCCTACTGGTGCCGATCCTGGAGGTGGGCGCAGTCTCCGCGGCCGTAGGATGGATGGCCGCCTGCGCCTCGTACTATCGAATGAAGCCCAACCCGTTGGGACGGGCAGCCGCCGTCTGGGGACTATTCGTCACCGCGGCCATGATCCTGGTGAAGCTGCTTCCCTGGGTTCCGGGGCATTTCACCTGGCACGAATGGGTCGCGCTCGGAATCTGGGCGGGGCTGGGAATTGCAGCCCGGGCCACTCGAGCGCGGGACTTTCGGGCTCAACCCGACCTCGAGACCGCAGACGCTGCCAACTGAGATCGCACAGGAAGTTCGGCTCCTGATGCAACGCCGCCCGATGCAGCGTTCGCGAAATTCCTCGGATTGAAGCCTGACCGCAGGAGATCGTCAGTTCAGGTCGGAGTAGAGGTCATCCATTTCGGGGTGGAACAAGTCACGGACGCAGTCTTCCTGGATCCAATTTCCAGCCAGAGCCTGCGCTCGAAACGCGCGCGGCGAAATACCGAATGCCTTGCGGAACGCATGACTGAAATGCGCCGAATCGCTGAATCCCCAAAAGAAAGCAATCTCTGTGATCGTTCTCCCCCGCATCCCTTCATTTGCCAGGTCGCCACGGCAGCCCCTGAGTCGGCGGCTTCGAATATGTTCCCCGAGCGTGCTCCCGGTGATCAGGAACAGGCGGTGCAGGTGGCGGACCGAGATTCCCATGGAAGCCGCGATCTCGGCTGGACCCAAACTAGACTCCGACAAGTGACTTTCGATATAGCGATGGATTTGTCGGCGCAGGTCGACCGCGCGGGGGCCATGGTGCGAACGTTCTCCCAGGCAAGCCGCCAGCACTTCGAAATACGCCTCGAGCGCCACCGAGCCTTCTTCTTCCCCCATCCGGCCCGCCTCTTCGTAGAGCGACCGTGAAAGGCGGCAGAGTGCGGCGCCATCGCAGCTGTTGCCACGGATTCGCTGGGCGATCGGAATCTCAGTCCGTCGTAGACGGTCCTCGAGAATCCAGCGGGGCACGCGCAGGTAGAGCCGTGAGCAGTCGGTGCTGCAGCTCGACGACCAGGGGCTGGCGGAATCCACCAGCGCGCTGTCCCCGGGTTGAAGCAGCACGCTCGTTCCGTTCTGCTCATATCGCCGGACCCCGGCAAATTGGGTCACCACGATGCAGAAGCGATTCTCCGGACTGCTCGAGTCCACCGGCCATTTCGAGAAGGAAAGTGGGCTCGACGAAAAACGGGTAAGCCGCAGGCCGCCGACATCACGGATGTCGATCGTGCCATGAAACGATGTCTTGGGAAGCCGGACACGGCAGTCTCCGCAGATCTGTTTGGCATTCCATTGCCAGGCGTCGATCCGGTCGGAAGCGGGTAAGAGTTCTGTGGAGAACAGTTGTGACATCAAGCGCCCCTGGGATGTCCTTGCGGTTTGCGCCCGTCCCGTATCCGCCGCAAGCATCGAGCGGCTGGCCCTCGCGCCGCTGCGAACAGCGCATCCCGAATTACTCCTGCTGCAACGTTTCTGGCGCGGAAACGTAGCACACAAGTTAACAGGGTTGCAATATGAATTCTTGGCCGCCCACGCTGGAGCGGGTCACAAAGGTCTCACTTTGCCCCTCGCAGGAGTGGGGATTTCCAGAGACGAAGCCAGCAATCACGCCCGCCGCCGCTCAAACGGCGCTTCGGACCGACTCGGAGGTCCGTCCGCCGAGCTCCCATGCACGGCTTCCTCGTATACGCGGAGGATTCGCCGCGCAGAATCATCCCAGGAAAAGCGCTTCCCTTGTTCGTATCCCGCTTGCTTCAGCCGCTCTCGCAGGTTTTTGTCGATCAGCACCCGATGGGTCGCCCGCATGATCTCGAACACATTTTCAGGATTCACCAGCACCGCCGCATTCCCGACCACTTCGGGCAAGGAAGATGTGTTCGAGGTCACAACTGGAGTGCCATGCGCCATAGCTTCCAGAGGCGGCAACCCAAATCCTTCGTACAGAGACGGAAACAGAAATACGATGGCCAGGTCGTAAAAGATGCGCAGAATCTCGATCGGCACAAAGCCAAAAAAGCGCACATCGTTGTGCACCCCGCTGCGCACCACGGTCCGCCGCAGATCCGGATGCCCGGAAAGATCATCCCCAATAATGATCAGTTTCAACTCTGGAAGGAGGCTCTCTTTCTCCAACTCTCCCCGCAGCGCCGAGAAGGCCTCGATAATCCGGATCAGGTTCTTGTGCGGACTGATGCGTCCCGCATAGAGAACAAAAGGGTAGGTGACCAGATAGCGCTCGGCAATCAACTGCCGGTCGGCTTCGCTGGCGTGTCCGTGCAGAAAGCGTTCGTCGATCGCGTTGTAGACAACTTCAATCTTCTCGGAGGGAATCTCAAACAGCTTTTCCAACTCGCTTTTTGTGAATTTTGAAACCGCCAGGATCCGCGCCGCCCGGGTGAGCACGCGTCGGGTCAGCTGGAAGTGCATCGCCCGTCGCATACTGGAGCCGTCCTTCGAGCGCGACATGTGCTCAAGCAGGTCGTGAACGGTAACGACATAAGGGCAGGGAAGACGCCGCGGCACCGAGAAGAGATGAGGGATGTGGGCCAAATCGCAGTGCAGGCGCTTCACGATCGTGCGGAATTCAAAATATCCCCTCGCTGTCCGGTCACTTTCCAGCAAAGGAACGGTATGAAAGTTTGGCGGCAGCGGCCCGATTTCTCGTACTTTTTCCGGAGATCCGATCAGGAAGTACTTGTTCTGGCGATCGAGCCGGCTCAACGCCCGCACCACATTTCGCGTGTAGGTACCAATGCCGAACTCCGTCATGCGACGGATGTCGATGGCTATCTTCACGGGTCGATTTAACCACAGGAAGACCGTGCCACTACAAGGATTTCCGCAAAATGTGACCGGCCCCAGGGGCGTTTCGGGAGGGCCTTAAGCGCGAACCTCGGCCTGGGCCCGCGACCGCCGCTCGGCGTAAAGCGGGAACGCCTCGGCGAGTTCCAGCACCTGCCCACGAATCTTCGCCAGCACTTGGGGCTCGCTACGATGCTGAAGCCCTTCGGCAATCCAACGCCCAACCTGGTGCATTTCCGGCTCTTTCATGCCGCGCGTCGTCAGGGCGGGGCTGCCGATCCGCACGCCGCTTGGCTTCAGAGGCGGGTTGGTGTCAAACGGAATCGCGTTTTTGTTGACCGTGATGCCGGCCTCGCCCAGAGCTTTCTCCGCCTCGCTGCCAAGCATCCCCTTGGCAAACACATCGATCAGCAGGACGTGGGTATCAGTTCCACCCGAGATCACACGGTAGCCCTCGGCTGCCAGGGTTTCCGCCAGCACCTTGGCGTTCGCTACCACCTGCCGCGCGTACGCCTTGAATTCAGGCTGCATCGCTTCCAGGAAGCAAACGGCCTTCGCCGCAATCATGTGGACCAGCGGCCCACCCTGCATGCCCGGAAACACGGTCTTATCGATCGCCGGGCCCAGGTCAGCTTTGGCCAGGATCATCCCTGACCGCGGACCGCGCAGCGTCTTGTGCGTCGTCGAGGTCACGATGTGCGCATGCGGCACCGGTGAGGGGTGGATGCCCCCCGCCACCAGCCCTGCGAAGTGCGCCATGTCCACCAGGTAAATCGCGCCGACTTTGTCCGCAATCTGCCGCATGCGTGCGAAATCAATGATCCGCGGATATGCGCTGCCCCCGCCGATGATCATCTTCGGCCGTTCTTTTTCCGCCAGCCGCTCCAGTTCGTCGTAGTCGATGGTCTCGGTCTCTTTGGTGACGCCGTAAGGAATCACCTTGTAGGTCTTCCCCGAGAAGTTGAGATGGTGCCCGTGCGTGAGATGCCCGCCGTGCGCCAGATTCAAACCCAGGATCGTGTCTCCCGGCTGAAGAACTGCCGCATACGCCGCCATGTTCGCCTGCGACCCGGCGTGCGGTTGCACGTTCGCGAACTCGGCGCCGAACAGTTGCTTGGCGCGCGAACGAGCCAATTCTTCGACCACGTCCGTGAACTCGCATCCGCCGTAATACCGCTTTGCCGGATACCCCTCGGCATACTTGTTGGTGAAGACCGAGCCGGCCGCTTCCAGCACCGCCTCGCTCACAAAGTTCTCCGAGGCAATCAGTTCCAATCCCTCGTGCTGACGGCGGGTTTCGTTGTCGATAGCGGCGGCAATCTGCGGGTCGGTTTCAAACAGGGGGCGCGACAGGGCGGAATTTTTCATGGAAATTCACCTTGAATGATTGTAACTCGTAGCTCGCAGAAGGCCGAACCACCGCCCGATCCGGGCTCAATCGAAAGCCGTGCGTAGAAAGCTCGCCAGGTGCCACCCGTCCATATATTTGTAGGGGGCTTCCCCGGTCGTATAGTGGCCGCATGGCAGAACGACGACCTTGTGATCCAGACGATGCGAGGAGAACTCGCGCACCACTTCCCGCGAAAACTCCGGCAGGAACGTCATGTCGTAGTCGGCGTACACCACCAGCGACCGCTTGCGATAGCGCGCAAACTTGTCGAAGTACACCATGGGACTGATCGCCAGCCAGATGCGCCGCAGCCGCTCCAGGTCGATCGCGCTTTCGATTCCCTGTCGGATGTGCCGCGTCGACTGCCCGTGCCAGACCACGTCCGCAAAGTAAGTCGAGGCGTGGTTGAATGCCGCTGCCCGCACCCTCGGGTCATGCGCGCTCGCGATGAACGCGTAGCAGGACCCCAGGCTCGTCCCCACCAGGCCGAGTTGGGGGTAGCCCTGCTGCTCAAGCCAGTCGAAACAACTTCGAATATCGACCACTCCCTGCCGTACGGCATCGAGAGTGCGCCCGATGTTCGCTGACACAGCATAGTCTGCGCGCCCGATCTCGGCCGGCATGCGAATATCGTGGTACGGCAGGCTCAGGCGCAGCACCGCCACGCCCAGCAGGTTGAGCACTTTGCACAATCCCGTATAGGCGACGGCGTCCGCGTTCCAGTGCGGCAGAAGCACCACCGCTCGCCGTCCGCGCGCCGGGAACCAGCGAGCATTGACCAGATTGTTTTCCGGGTAAGGCGTCTTCACCGGAGAGGTAAAGCGCAGAAATTCCGCGCAAGTACCTCGAACCTTCTTCTCCAGCTTCAGGTCGGGCACTTCACGGGTGCTGAACACCTGCACCTGGCGCCGCTCAAGCCGAAAATCCGTTGGCGTCTTGTAAGAATAAAATTCGTCGCTCCGGGCGATGATCCGCTGGTTGTACTCGGCAAAGAACTTCTCGGGATCCCGAGGCACTGCCCCAGGCGGAACGCCGTTGCGGCAGGGCCAGTCGTGTGCCCATTCCACCCCCCAGTCCAGTGGACGGACCACACGATTGTTGTCCACCGATGTGAGCCGGTCCTCCCAGTCATACATCCATTTGGCGTAGCGGCTAGGCATGGTTCAGGTAATCAAAAATACAGGATGACAGCAGAAGACCGCATCCAAGCCGCAGCCAGTGGGGAAATCCTGCATTGGACGGAGCTTTGCTGCTTGCTGCTAAGGCAGGTGAATGCGGGGTACGCGCTTCGAAATTCCGCAGAGAATCTCGTAGGGAACCGTGCCGCAGTGGTCGGCAACCTCCACCGCGTCCACCTTCAAAAAACCGCTTGTGCCGATCAGCAGCACATCGTCCCCAACCTCCGCGGAAGGGAGATGCGTTACGTCAATCAGGGTCAGGTCCATCGAGATTGCTCCCACGATGGGCGCATAGCTGTTGCCCACGATCACTCGGCCACGGTTCGAAAGCCCCCGCCGATAGCCATCCGCATATCCCACGGGCAAAACCGCAATCCGTGAAGGACGGGTTGTCGTGTAGGTTGCGTTATACCCCAGCGGCCGTTCTTCCGGAAACTCGCGAACCGAAATGATCCGGCTGCGCCATGCCAGGGCCGGGCGCAGCGGCAGCGCAGGGCCACTGGTCGCCGGCTTCCCCGCTCGGCTCTGCCGCAGCGCGTACCCATAAAGTGCAATGCCGGGACGGACCATGTTTTTCCATGTGTCGGGCCGGGCCAGGATGCCCCCGGTATTGTCGACATGAACCAGCGAAGGATTCAGTCCTGCATTTTTGACAACACGTGACGCGCACTCAAAATCAGCAATCTGCTTCTCGGTCTGCCACGCGTCTAAAACTTCCGAGGACGCCAGGTGAGTCGA
>Ga0306922_10000154_pt1 | contig 48866 bp, 43 predicted proteins | sample sta12Cox44000082_FD_203758 | JGI IMG/M metagenome (GOLD analysis project Ga0306922, IMG submission 203758) | Lab enrichment of tropical soil microbial communities from Luquillo Experimental Forest, Puerto Rico - statoxic.12C.oxic.44.000.082 (v2)... | ecosystem: Environmental > Terrestrial >... | reverse complement strand
ATCTACGCCTATCAACATCATGTCCGGCTCCTTCTCCCGAGCCTATGGTCGTAAAGCAACCAAAGTTTACTCGGGTCGAGGAGCCGACATTGTTATGCAATCAAGTACCTTCCAACTCTGCGGCCCTTTTCCGCGGGAGGGCTTATAATCGAGCCAAATTGGTGGCGGCTTCGCTAGATCCCGACGGGAGGATCCATGTACTTCAAGCAATTTTATCTCGGTTGTTTGGCGCATGCGTCTTACTTGATCGGCTCGGATGGCGAAGCGGCGGTCGTGGATCCACAACGGGATGTGGACCAGTACATCGAGGAAGCACGTCAGCAGGGGATGAAGATCAAGTACGTCGTCGAAACCCACCTGCATGCCGATTTCGTCAGTGGTCACCACGAACTTGCCGAACGCACCGGCGCGAAGATTGTCTTTGGCGCAAAGGCTGGCGTGACGTTTGACCACGTTGACGCTCGCGACGGCGATGTCCTGAAAATTGGCAGGGCCGGCATGCGGATTTTGGAAACGCCGGGCCACACTCCGGAGAGCATCTCCCTCTTGCTCGGCGATCCCGATGATTCTGGTAGACCGATGAAAGTGTTGACCGGCGATACGCTGTTCATCGGTGACGTGGGACGGCCCGATCTTGCCGGCGGCAAAGGCTTTTCCGCCGAAGAAATGGCCGGCATGCTGTATGACAGTCTTCACCAGAAGCTGATGGCGCTGCCCGACCAGACCGAGGTTTACCCGGCGCACGGCGCCGGCTCCATGTGCGGCCGAAACATTTCGAAGGATACTTCGTCGACCATCGGGCAGCAGCGACAGTTCAACTACGCGCTGAAGCCGATGAGCAAAGCCGAGTTCGTGCAAATGATGACCACGGACCTGCCGGAAGCGCCGGCCTATTTTTCGCAAGATGCGGAGTTGAACCGGACCGGCGCGGCGGTGTTGACGGCGTTACCGGCGCCTGCTGAGTTGGCTGCGCCCGAGTTCAGGCGGCGCGCACAGACGGATCATGTGGTGCTGGATGTCCGACCGGCTGCACAGTTCGGAAACGGGCATGTCCCTGGCGCACTGAATATCGGGCTCGGAGGGCAATTCGCTTCATGGGCGGGGACGCTGATCCGGCGCGGCGCCCCGATTCTACTGGTGGCGGAAGATCGCCAGGGCATCGACGAAGCGGTGCAGCGCCTCGCGCGCGTGGGCATCGAAAGCGTGACGGGCTTCTTGAGCGGCGGAATGTATGCCTGGGATAAGTCTGGCGAAGTGGCAGAAACGATTCCGCAGATGCCGGTGGATGAGCTTCGTCACCGACTGAACGAGGGTGCGAAGTTACAGCTGCTCGATGTGCGGCGGCCGAATGAATATGCCGGGGGACACGTGCCCGGGTTTGCAAGCGTGCCCTTGGCGCATCTGGAACAGGGATTGAGCAGGTTAGATCGCACGCGACCCATCGCGGTAATGTGCCAGAGCGGTTATCGTTCCAGTGCTGCAGCCAGCATTCTGGCAAAACATGGATTTAAGGAGGTGTACAACGTCGTAGGCGGATTCGCGGCGTGGAGCAGCGTGGCGACTTCACCTGCGCCCCGGGCGGCAGACGTTTCCGCGCGCAGCTAGCCCTGGCCGGTTTCCTTCTGATCGCGGCGATATTTTCTGGCCAGCCGGAATGGGCGTCGCAGCGATTCGCGCAAGGATGCTGCGCGCTCGTTTGATCCCTCAATCCAATCTTCTTCCGTGGGCGACAGCGTTAACCGAGTGAGATAGCCGGCTCCAGCGAGCAGGCGCCCCCGCATCTGGAAACGAAACAACGCGCGCGCGAGGAGCGCAGGCGGTTGTTGGCCGGCGTAAAGCAGCCAGGACTCGATCTTGTTCACGATACGCAAACAAGCGCGATCCGATTCTATTTCTGTGCTCATTTCGGCGGGAATGGGAGCTTGCAGTGTACGTTCGGCGAGCAGCAGCGCCACGCGGACCATCCGGTCCGCTCCAACACCCTCTGCGGTTTTTTGAACACGGGTCCAGTCCATTTGCGGATAATTAGCGACCAGCGCGGCGATGTCCGCGATCCACATCAGCCGCTCCCAAAAATGCTTCGCGCCGTGTACCGCGAGGAGCACGAACTCGTCTTCAACCGAGAGCACCGGCACGACGCGGCTGTCTATCGTTACGGTCGTCCGCCGCCGCAAGAATTCCTCAATGGGAACAGGCTTGGGAAAGTAGCGCAGAGTGCGCTCGGTGTGCAGTTCAATCAGAGGTCTGTCTTTTGATCGGCGGAATGTATATTGACCGGGACTTTTCCGTTTGCCGACGGCATCGGCAGATATTTCGCCTCGAAATCCAGCAGCCAGCAACGCGCCGGAGGCTCGCTCGATTTCGGAGCTGCGGATCAGGAAATCAACATCAACATACTGCCGGAAAGACGGGTTGGCGAAGGCCCGGACGGAAAGCGGCGGGCCTTTCACGACCGCGGCGGCGACCTCTGCCCCGCGCAGAATCTCCAGCACGCGAAACATTTCCGCAATCAGGGCCATCGACGCGAGAAGTCTGCCGCGGCGCAGGCCGCAAAGAATCTCCTGCAGGGAACCGCGAGACGGCTTGTTCTCAACCGGCAGGAGTTTCTTGGCAAGCAGGCCCGTTACTCCGTGCGCTTCGGCGATTGCGATGAGCCCTTGCGGCGAGAGTCCTGCAAGCGAGGATCTTGCGTCCAGGCTGGCCCTGGACGAACATAACTCCAGCAGGGCCGACCATTCGGGCGGTGCAGCGGCGGAGGCAGGCAAAGTGAACAGATGGATGCTCCTGGGTCCGTATCGAGTTTAGCGCGCAAAACACAGCTGAAATCAGCGCGCAAATTTTTCCGCAATATCGGCGGTGCGGTTAAAGGCGTCCTCAGTGCGGCGAAAAACCTGAGGAAAGCGCTGCGCAGCCTCGCTCGCGATTTCCTCAAGCCGCCGGCATCCGTCCATGGCTTGAAAGATCCAACGTTCTGCTTGCCCGGCTTCGGAAAGCACCGGCACGAATTCCGCCGCATGCTTTTTAAGTACGGACGGAGGAAGTACGCTGCTGTAAAAGTTCGACTGCCGGAAGTGAATGGACGGTCGGCCCGGCGCGGCTGGAAAAGCGGTCTGCCATTGCCAAATATAATCGTTCCCGACCAGGTGTGCCCGCAAATCGACCGAACAATCCTCCCCTTCATTCATAGGGACGGGCTCGAGCCAGGGCAAAAAGATATGGCCGTACACCGTATCCCCGACTTTCGGCTCGGTCGAGTATCCGATGCCATCGGTGAGTTGTGTCTCAAACCAAATCCCAAAGCCGTGTCCCGTGCCGCGACGCACGATAGGCAGCTGGAATTTAGCGTTGGCGGGAACTCTTGCGCCCGAATCGTAGTCCAGCGTATGCCAACGGCAAGGCTCGGAGATCACCTGTTCAGGCTTGAACCGCTGCCGGTACATACCGTTCAGCACAAGCGGCAAACCCGAGGATAGTTCCAGGTTCGGCACAGCCTTCCAGACCTCGACGAGCCGTTGATGGATTTCCGGTGCTTCCACCACCGCGCAGATCAGCGTGTCGCGGCAAGGAAGCAGGTGGCCGCCTTCGGCCAGGAAACGCGCGCGGGCATCTTCTAAAGTTGCAACCGCGCTCGAGTAAAGGGGTAGCACTCCCCGAACATCGGAAACGATGACCTGTACGCGTTCAGGAAGATTCAGTTGGCGCGAATCGCCTAGCAAAAAATGAACGCGGTCTCCGAAACCGTTGGCATGCGCAAGGTGCCGGCCAAACTCAATGACGCCGTTCAGGTCGACCGCATACACAATTCGTGCTCCGGCCTTGCAGGCCAGCAGCGAAAAAATGCCTGGACCACAGCCCAGATCCAGGACCGCATCACCCGGACGCACCGACGCTTCGATGGCGGACTGATAAGCGGCCATACGCACGGGATCGGCAAACATGGCGGCGAATTGATCCAGGGAGTAGAATCCGGAACTCATTTGCCAAGGCTCATCGATCACGTACTATCGCTGCTCTGGCGTCGTCTTCAAGCAGCTCGCACATTGCGTTTATCTTCGCTACCTCATAGCTCGGCGTAAGTAGCCTGACCGGTACGGCCGCCGCGAGCTTCATAATCGTGTCGAATTCGTCCGCGCGTTGCTCCGTGCTGAGCAAGTAGTTCATGTAGGTATTCTGGATCAGCCGAACCACCGCTTCCTGCGGGGAAGCTTCGCGAATTCGCGGGGCGTTTCCGGCGTGGGTCCGGCTCTCCATGATGTAAATGCCCTCCAGCGCTCGTTCCTGCGTTTCGAACTTGGTATTTTTTCCGCCCAAGCCTAGGTAGAGTTTCTCCCAGTTGGGCGTGATTTTGGGGAGGTTGTGGCCATCGCCGAGCACGTAAGCAGCCGAATCAGGCCACAGGTTCACACGAGGATACCCTGGGGCCACATAGAACGTTCCGTCTCTTTCACGAACCGCCGCAATGTCTTCGCAGAGTATTGCTGCGCCTCGTACCGCCAAGGCGGCGGCGGCCGTCGACTTACCGCAACCAGCGCTGCCGCATAGCGCGAAGGCGCGGCCATCTATGCAAAAACAGCTTGCGTGCAGGGCTAAAATTCCGCGTCTCCGCAGAACGAACCCCATCACCGGTCCCAGCAGATAGGTGCACAGGTCTTCCAGAGTAAGCGGCGGCGGGCAGGTTCCCCAGATTCTTTGCGTCTTGGCGTCAGCTAAGACCTGAGTCCCATTGGAGTAGAAAAGGCGGAAAAACTCGCCGTTGCCCACTTGCTCGACTTGAAACGTCGGTACCTCGTCGGTCTTCGTCTGCCCCGCGTACAAAGGTACGGCGGACATCTGGAGCGCTTGGCGCGCCCATTCGGGACAATAGCCGATGGTTAGTTCAATCGGCGCGGTTACTGAATCCTCTCGACCGGCAGGCTCTAAACCGGGGATGCGAGACTCAGCCTGCAGTTCGATGCCATAGGCGCGGTATCGCTGGATCACGATCTGACCAAGTGTTGCAGGTTCAAGCCGCCGGGTCAGCCTGACTTGCTTTTGCCGCCGCTGTGGTCGTTCTTCGGGCCGGGAGGCGGAGTGCATTTGTGATCTGGCTCAGGTCGCCGTACACAATCAGCTTAGGCGCCCGGTATTCGTGTTTCGGCTCAACCTTCATTGCCCGGTCTCCCATTTGAATCTAACCAATCATAGCCTCATTTTCAACCGTTTTGCAGCCACAGGTTTAGCGCCACCACAGAAACGTCGCGCCACAAGTTTGCGCGTCCGCCAGAACGGCTCCTTAGAAACACGTTCCAGTTTACAAACTGCTCGATACCGTTTGCCGGAGCGCCAAGCTTCCGGGGTGGCCAATCCCCTTTTTGGTGGTGAAGGAATAACGGATCCTGCGCCAATACCTCCTTCTTCCGGCTGAGAACGGCTTCGGGCAAGCGGCCCTTCATTGCCGCTCGCAGGATGGCTTTGTCGACGCACCAGGGGAGCACCGGCAGCCTGAGAGAGAAGCGCAGAAGGCGGTAATCGAACAGGGGCAGCCGAATCTCCAACGGCAAGCCTGTATACGCCGCATCCTCCTTCTCGAAGGCATTTGGCCAGGCTGTGCCGGTGAGCCCTCGGTACGCATTGGAATGCACGGGATGAATTGCAGGGGATGGTCGCTGCAGTTCCTGCCAGCGGTCCGCCAAGCTGAGGTCGATTGCGAACTCTGGAGCCAGCCAAGGAGGAAATCCCGCCTCGATGTCCGCGCGGTACAGCCACCGCGTCAATCGGCTTCGGATTCCCGCCCGGGGAGGAGGCAGCTTCTTATGTTTGACGACGTACCGGGCCAGTTCTGCAACCGCGCCGGTAAGTCTGCTCTTCCTTGCCAAATAGGCGAGATATGCCGCCGTCTGGCCGCCGGTCACGACATCGTCGCCGCCATAGCCCAGCATCACCACCCGGGATCGCGCAGCGCTCTGCCGATAAAGGTGCAGGTAAATCGCGCGGAAGGGGTTTGCAAATGGCTCCGGGAAAAGAGAGCGCGCCGATTCGAAACCGTAAAAAGGCGCGCAGTCCCCGTGGTGGCTCAACAGGAAGTCGATTCCTAGACAATCGGCAACCTTTTGTGCCCATTGTCCCTCTTGGTCGTCGAACAGCGGTCGCGAGTCGGCCGTGACCGCGGTCAGGCTGTCGTTCGTGCCAGTCCTTCTGCGAACATCGCAAATCGTGGCTGCCAAAGACGGCGAATCCATCCCTCCACTCAGGAAGATCGCAGCGCGCGTCCTCGGCAGCCGATCCGCGACAGCCTTCTCGAGCAAATCCTGATAGATCTCGACATACTCTTGGGGAGCTTTTAACCACAAGGGCTCCTCAATAGGAAGTTGGTGGAAGCGTTGGGTCTTTAGCCCGTGCCGCGAAAACGTTAGCCAATAGCCGTCCGGCAATTTCCGGACTGACTGGTAAATCGTATGCTCCGGTCGCGGACAATCGGATACCAAAAGGAAATCGCCAATGTATTCACGATCGAGCACGCTCCTAAACCCTGGAGCGTGCTTTAGTGCTTCGAGGGTGTTGCTGAAGGAGAACGTTTCTGGCCCGCGGCAATAGTAAAAAGGTCTGATTCCCATCACATCCCGAAAACAGTTCAGCTCGCGCCGGGCCGGTTCCCAGAGTGCAAAGCCGTAATCACCCTGCAGCTCACCGGAAAAGACTTCATGAACCCCGCTTTCGCGCCAGAGCTTCCACGCCGCGAGAACGATCTCTTCGTCGGCGGCGTGTTGCGTGCACCGTTCTCCTTGTTGAACCAGTCTTTCGACTAAATCGCAGCGGCCGTCTAATCGAACGTCACCCAGTAGAAATGTTTCTCCCTCGAGCGTAATCGGCTGGCTTGCGGTGCCGGGCCCGTCATCAGCAGAGAGAATGCGAAGCTCGCGCCATGGCACACGACTGCTGCTGCGCGTCCGGCCCGCGAAACGCGATGGCTTCTGCCATACGCGCGATGGCAGCGCGGTCGGCTTCAACGGTTTCCGGCGTCGGCTCCAGGCGCACAATGCCCGCAAAGCCGCTCACGCCAGCCCTCCGGAGAATTCCTTTTCGAATGCGGAGTAGTGCAGGTGTGTGCCTTCCGGTTCCCCGACCGCGTCGCCGTTTCTCTCGATCCAGGCGTGCGCCTCGAATTTCTCGCCGGTCTTGCGCGCTCCGATGCGCAAGTGCGAAGTTACGCCGTGGCGCGCCAGCAGCCACCACAGGGTGAGCGATCGCTCGAGACAGTTACCCGGAGCGCGCAGGCGGCGCGAGGCCGCCAGCACCATCCGACAGGTTTGCTTGGCGTCGGCTTGCGCTTCTGCCTCAGATAGCGCCGCGCGACCCGGCGCAGCGGCGTGGCGTTGCAGGGATTTTTGCGTCTTACGGAAACCGCGCAGCCTCAAGCTGGTCCGTATCAGAGGCAGCAAAAGCAGAGCCCTCAGGAAGTCCGCCTTTGCGGCGCGCGGCAGAGAATTAAATCGGCGAAGTTGTGCCCACATCGGCGGGTTGCATGGCGATCAGCCCATTCTCGACCAGGTGATCCAGCAGTTTGGCCAGATCGGTGCGCAACCTTTCCTTCGGCGCGTCATACTCGTCCAAGAGCTGGACCAGCGCTGCATCCACGGTGGGCGCGTCCGTCACCGCTTGCCACATCCGCGTGCCTACGGCGTCCAACCCAAAGTATCGCTCCGTCTCTAGATTCAACAGCACCGATTCCTGGTCGAGAAAGCGAATGAGCACATTCGCCGGAACCGTAGCGCGCTCGGAAAAAGCGATCATACCGGCTCTCTTGCCTTTCGTGATTTGCCTGGGGCCCTGAACGACCCTGGAACGCCAAAGCCGACGTGGACCCGGTTGAAATAACTGCGGCATTCTAACTTTTTTGAAGGCCTTCTGACCACAGGTCTAATTTTGATCGACACGGGCAAAACTTCGCTGGAAGCACGGCGCAAAAAAGCCGGCGAAACCGCTTCGCCGGCTCTGGCTTGGCAGCAGAATACCGCGATCAGCTTAAGGCTTCTTTTTCTTACTGCCCACCTGGGTGCTGATGCCGCCGGTCATCTGGTTCAGCTGATCGAGCCCCTGCTTCGCCTGCTGGCCATAGGCGCCGTTCGGATCCAGATCAATCGCCTTCTGGTAGGCTTCGGCGGTGCCGGGCAAAGGCGTCACTTCGATTTTCCCTGCCGTCTGCTTGTAAATGCTCGGATCGGCGATCATCGCCGACGCCAGCAGATACCAAGCTTTGGCGCTCTTGGGATCGAGTTCCGTTGACTTTTTCAGCGGTTCCACGGCTTCCTTGTACTTGCCTGCGTTGGAAAGGGTAATTCCGCAATTCAGCCAGGCTTGCGCTGCGTTTGCCGGGTCGATCTCGGCCGCTTTTTGGTATGCCGCCGTCGCTTCGTCGATCTTGTTGGCGCGGCCATAGATGCCGCCCAAATTGTTGTAGTACGCAAAAGAGGGCTTCAGTTCGATGGCGCGCTTGTAGGCGGTGATGGCGTCGTCGCTGCGTCCGGCAGCGTCGTAGGCGTCGCCAAGCCTGGCCATGATGAGCTGCAGGTTCGGATCCTTCTCGTTCGAAGCCGCCTTGGCCGCTTCAAATTCCGTTATGGCCTTGTTGCTGTTGTCAGAGACTTCCTGTTTGAGGGTGTCGCGCTGGTCCGCCGGAGCTTTCCCCAGTTTGTCCTTGGATTGCTTGGCAAGGTCGAGGGCAGCCACCCCCGCCTCAAAATGCTGTTTCATGCCTTGAAACTTCTGTTTCTCTTCCTCCTGCTTGGCTACTTGCTTGGCAAAGTCGGGATTATTCTTGGCAACGATCTCTTTGAAGTTCAAATCGACCGGAACGGTCTGTCCTGACCCGACTTTCACCTGGCCGCCCTGGAAGACCTGATTTGGCAGCTGAACTGTAAGGGTGTAGGTTCCCGACCGCAGGTTGCGAAACTCGTACTTTCCTTTGGCATCGGTCTTGGCATCAGACTTGGTCCCCTGGTCGCTCACAATGGTCACGCTCAGGTTCTCCCAAGGCTTACCTTCCAAATCCAGAATGGTGCCGGCGATTCCGCTGTCCTGCGCGGCCGCGCGAGGCGCCAGCCCCGCCACCGTCACTAGAAACGCAAAAACAGCGAGTGTGCACGAAAACGCCAGTCTCCTCATGCTTTGCTCTCCTTTTAACGTGAACGCGTCCATGGCTGTGATCCTGTGGGATCAGAGGGAAGCTTCTATCAAAGCTTCGCAAGCTGCGTCGGCCTTATTATCCTCTATCCGGGCGCAAATCCAAGTCCTCGGGGTCCCTGAGCGGTCATGCGTCAAGGCCGCGCCGAAACCGCTTGACGATAGGGCAGGGGATCCGGCACGCCGGCCGCTTCGAACGCCCTGAGCCTCAGCAAGCAGCTGTCGCAAACGCCGCACGCTTCATCGGCATTCTGGTAGCACGACCAAGTTAGATGCAGAGGGGCAGCGAGCTCGATGCCCCGGTGGATGATCTCGCTCTTTTTGAGCGCGATGACCGGCGTGACAATTTCGATCCGGGTTTCCGGGCGGGTGCCCGCGCGAATCAGATCCTGAAAAACCTTGTAATACTCGGGCCGGCAATCCGGATAGCCCGAGCTGTCTTCCGCAACGGCACCAATGTAGACGGCAGCGGCGCCAATCGCTTCCGCCCAGCTCACCGCCACGGAAAGGAAATGCGCATTTCGAAACGGCACATAGGTTACGGGAATTGCGCTGCCGTTGGGCCCAGGCGCGCCCAATTCGTTTTGCGGCACGGCGATACTTGGATCGGTCAACGCCGATCCGCCAATGGCCCGAAAGTAGTCGAGCCGCACCAGTAAGCGCTGCTTTACACCGTAAAAATCCGCAATGGCGGCAAACGCTTTGGCTTCGCGCGACTCCGTTCGTTGCCCGTAGCTTGCATGCAGCAGCGCCACATTGTCTGCTCCGTGCCGCCCACGCGCGATCGCGGCGCAAACACACGAGTCCATGCCTCCGCTCAGCAGCACTACCGCTTTGTCGTCTATCGTCACCCGACCGGCCATCTGTGAATTATAAGCCTCGCCCGCAACGCACTAAAAGCCTCAGGGTTTAGCTGCATGGCGCCCCGGGTCATGCCTGGCTATGCTGGGGTCACGACCGCCCTCACGGTGTCTGTCAACTGCCGGGGGGTGGCATGCCCATCGATTGCTCCAACGCCTGGAATACTGGCGTTCGCATCATCAACCAGTTTATTGCGTTCATACCTAACTTCGTCATCGCCTGCATCATTTTTCTGGTGTTCCTGGTCATCGCCTGGTTTTGCAGAACGCTGGTGCGGCGCGTGGCGGTTCAGAGACGCAAGCATCAGGGAATAGCCCTGCTCCTCGCCCGGCTGGTGCACGTCGGCATCGTCATTCTGGGCTTCCTGGTGGCACTCTCCCTGATTGCTCCGTCGTTTCAGGCGTCCGATGATCAAGATCTTGGTATCGGCAGCGTCGCCGTCGGCTTCGCTTTTCAGAACATCCTGCAGAATTTTCTCGCCGGCATCTTGCTGCTTTTGCAGGAGCCGTTTCGCATCGGCGATTGGATCAGCGTGACCGGCATTGAGGGCAAGGTCTACGACATTCAGTCGCGCGCAACCGTAATCACCACCAAGGGGGGCGCCAGGTCATTATTCCGAACGCCATTATCTTCACCAGCCCGGTTGCCGTCGAACATCCCGCCGGTCAGGAAGCGCCCGAAGCTGCCGGGCGCCGCGGCTGGCAAGACCTCGTCAAGACCGCGTTCACACCCCCTTCGTCGCTGGGTGCCAAATGAATTTGTGCAGTTGCAATCCCAGCCGCACCGGTAGGGCGTCGGCCAACATCCACTCCACCAACTGCCGCGGCTCAAGGCCCTGCCACTTCCCTGCCGGGTCGGCAAAAACCGGCGAAAACAGAACCTGCTTCACGCGGTTAGCCAGTCCGTGCCCCAGTGTAAAATCCCGGGCAAACTCATAGTCGCGCCGCGTGGACAACACGAACTTGACCTCGTCCTTTTCGTCCATGGCTTCGAGATTTCTGGTATCGAACGTGTCCGCTTCGCCTGAATCCGGGCACTTCACGTCCACTATCTTGATCACTTCCTTCGGCAGACGGCCCACAAACCGTTCTCCGCTGGTCTCAATCATCACCGTGTAACCGCGTTGCAGCAAGGCCTCGGCGAGCGGGTAGATTTCTTCCTGCAGCAACGGCTCGCCGCCGGTCAACTCCACGAGCGGGACGGCTGCTTGGGCTCCTTTCTGCTCCCGGCCCCGTCGGCACAGCTCGTCCACGCGGGCCAGGACGTCTGGGACGCTCATCTTCTTTCCGCCGTGAAACGCGTAGGCGGTATCGCACCAGGTGCAACGCAAATTGCATCCGGTCAAACGCACGAACACACACGGCAGCCCGGCGCGCGTTCCCTCGCCCTGCACCGACCTGAAGATTTCCGTGATGAACATTTTTGGATTTTTTGAGCGGTCGGCGCGCTGCTGACGCGGCGAACGATTTCAAGGCCTATCGCGAGCCCGCGTTCCGCGGTCTGACTAGGTCCCCGGCCGGTAAATCGCGCTCGACGTATCCGTCTCCCACACGATCACTTCGGTAATACCCGCGCCATCCGGCAGTTCGCTTAGTCCGCGCCGTGTTTCATCGTAAAAATATTTCGCGAGATTTTCCGCCGAAGGGTTTACCACTTGGAATGCTTCGAGGTCATTCAGAAACTGATGGTCGAGGCCCGCGATAATCCCGCGCAGCACCCGCTTCAACTCCGTGAAGTCCACCAGCAATCCAATGGTGTTGAGCTTCGGCCCGGCCAATGTGACCCGCACACGGTAGTTGTGCCCGTGCACATTTTCGCATTTCCCCTTGTATCCCCGGAGCGCATGTCCCGAAGAAAACGTCTCTTCCACTCTCACTTCGAACATTCTCGATCTAGCCTTTTCTTCCCGGTGCCGGACCTTGGCCCGGCGGTTCGCTGGCGGCGGTGACTTCGGTTCCGTCCAGGATTGGCGATACTCCGATGTCTGGTTGCCCCGGATCTCGCTCACTGACTCCGGCCTGCAAAAAACCTCTGGACATCGCGCAATTCCTGCGTTTTCGCGTACTTCGGCAGCGACTCTATAAAAATTTTACCATACGCCATCCGCTGAATCCGGTTGTCCAGAATGGACAACACGCCGCGGTCGGCCTTCGACCGAATGAGCCGTCCAAACCCCTGCTTCAACGACAGCACCGCTTGTGGTACCTGATATTCGGCAAACGCATTTCGCCCGTCTTCGATTAAGGCGTTCACCCGCGCCGCCACGACCGGATCGCTTGGAACTGCAAAAGGCAGCCGGTCCACAATCACGCAGGACAACTGCTCGCCCGGCACGTCGACGCCTTGCCAGAAACTCGCGGTTGCAAACAGCACCGCATTCGGCGTGGTCTTGAACCGCTCCAGTAGGACCGATCGCGGCGCCGTCCCCTGCAGCAGCAGCGGAAATTCGCAGCGCGCATTCACACGCTCGTGCAAATCCCGCATCTGCGTATAGCTGGTGAACAAACAAAACGCCCGTCCTTCGCTCAACTCCAGCAACCGCAGAATCTCATCCGCCGCCTTGGCCTGAAACCCGCCGTCGCGCACGTCCGGCATTCGCTGCGGCAGATAGAGCAGCGCCTGCTCGCCGTAGTGAAACTCCGGCGGCAGGGTCCGCTCCTGGACGTGGTCCAACCCGAGGCGCTGTTTGATGTAGTCAAACCGGCCGCCTACGGTCAGGGTCGCCGACGTCAGCACTACGGTGTCGAATTGCTCGAACAGCCGCTCGCGCAAGATCTGGCTCACGTCGATCGGCGTCGCCGCCAGGAAGACGCCCTTGTTCCGGCGCTCGAACCAGTACACGAAATTCTTCTCGTTGGATTCGAACAGGAATCCCATCTCCTGGCGGAGCTCAAAGCTGCGCCGCGCCAGGCGCGTCAGTTCCTCGGGTTTCTGCGTCACCGCCGCGTACTCGCTCTCCAACCCTTTCAAGACCTCCATCAGCGCCTGATAGGCTTCGCGGTTCTGCTCCAGAAACGCTTCGCGCTCCTGCCGAGAAAACGGAAACCGCCCTTCGCGTGGCGGAAAGGCCTCGAAAAAAGTCCGGCTCCTCTCGCGAATCCGCTGCGTCCTGCGCAGCAACGACGGGGTGCCGAGCCTTAGCAGCCGCAGCGTCTGATCAGAATCCCGCGCCAGCTCTTCAAAGCGGTAGTTTGAAATCTGCCGCCCGAAATAATCGCTGGCCACATCCTCAATTTCGTGCGCCTCGTCGAATACCACCGCCGAATACTCCGGCAGAATGCTCCCGAAATCGTCCTGCTTCAGAGCCAAATCCGCAAAAAACAAATGGTGGTTCACGATGATCAGATGCGCTTCTTTTGCGCGCGCGTGCATCGCCGTTACGAAACATTCGTTAAAATCCGCGCATTTTTGTCCCGTGCAGGTTTCCCGCCGCGCATCAAGCCGCGTCCACAGATCCGAGTCGTCGGCCAGAAACGTCAGCTCCGCACGGTCTCCGGTCTCCGTCAGCCCAGCCCAATCGCGAATCTGGCGAAACTCGTCCAGTTCTTCCATGCCTTTCAGCATCGGCGTATCCGCCATCCCATGGAGCTTCGCCCGACACAAGAAATTCCCGCGTCCCTTCATCACCGCCACCTTCAAATTGGGCGCAAAATGCTTCTGCAAAAAAGGAATGTCTTTTTGATAGAGCTGCTCCTGCAGCGACTTGGTCGCGGTCGAAATCACCACCCGCCGTCCGCTACAAATCGCCGGCAGCAGATAAGCCAGCGTCTTCCCGGTTCCCGTCCCGGCTTCCACTATGGCGTGGTGGTGCTTCTGAAACGCGTCATGCACGGCCTCAGCCATCTCCAGTTGCGCCGGCCGGTGCTCGTAGCCCCCGATCATGCTTCGTTCGAGCAGTCCCCCGGGGCCAAACACTTCCGCCATCTCGATTGGCGCGGCATGGGCCTGCTCCTCGCCGTCGCCGAACGAAGGAGCACTCTCCCCGCCCATGCGCGAGCCCGATTTTTCCCTGGGTCCCGTGGGTTTAATGGGTCCTTCTTCCTGGTGCCAAGGCACATAGCGCCTCTCTGCATCCGGAGATACACCTCTATCCCCAGCGGGCTTCTTGCGCCGCTTCCGGCCCTCCGTCACGCTTCGTGCTTGCTCTTCCAGAACTTCCCTCTCCGTCGCCATTCGTCTGAAACTTCGACAATATCACACGCTCACAAAGCACGCTCCTGCCGTCATTGACGCACGTCGCGCGTGCAACCTAATATCTCCGCGAAATGTTCAACCAAACTTCTCGTATCACCGCTCTCTCGCTGCAAATACTTTTCGCCTTTGGCCTCCTGGCCCGACCCTCGCTCTGCCAAACCACTGCTCAAACCGAGTCCCGCCCCCGCGCTCGCGAAATCGGCCTGGCCTTTGGCCTCTACGATCCCGGTCCAAAAAACGCCATCACCGACGTTCCCGGCGTGCTGGTCGGCCAGGTCACCCTCCTGGAAGGCGAAAATGTCCGCACCGGCGTCACCGCGATTCGCCCGCATCCCGGCAATCTTTTTCAAGACAAGGTCGCCGGCGCCGTTTTCGCTTACAACGCTTTTGGCAAGCTGGTTGGCTCCACGCAAGTGAACGAGCTCGGCCAGATCGAAACTCCGATCGTCCTCACCAACACGCTGAGCGTCTTTGACGCCGCTTCCGCCGTCGCCCACTGGACGGTCACGGAAGCCGGCAATGAAAACGTTCCGCGCTCGAACGCGCTCGTGGGCGAAACCAACGACGGCTGGCTCAACGATATTCGCGGCTTCAACGTCAAATCGACGGACGTTGCTCGCGCCATCAACGAAGCGAGCGCCGGCGCCGTTGCCGAAGGCACGGTCGGCGCAGGCACCGGCACGGTCGCTTTCGGATGGAAAGGAGGAATCGGCACCAGTTCCCGTCATCTCCCGGAAAAGGAGGGCGGCTACACCGTCGGCGTACTCGTACAATCTAATTTCGGAGGACGCCTCACCGTCGCAGGCGCCCCGGTCTGGAGGTCGCTGCAACCCCCGCAGGAGGCCTCCCTGCGAGACTCTTCTCCGGTGCCCGCATTTCCTGCGCGCAATCCCGCCGACGGCTCTTGCATGATTGTCGTCGCCACGGACGCCCCGCTCGACGCCCGCCAGCTCCACCGGCTCGCCGCCCGCGCCATTCTCGGCATGGCTCGTGTTGGTTCGACCGGAAGCAACGGCTCGGGCGACTACGCCATCGCCTTTTCGACCACCAATCGCATCGGCCAAACCGCGGCGCGCACCACGCCGCTCGCGCTACTCGGCGAAGACGCGCTCTCACCCCTGTTCGAGGCCGCCATAGACGCCACCGAAGAGGCCATCGTCAACTCCATGCTCAAAGCCACCACGGTCCGCGGCTTCGAGGGCCACCGGGCCGAAGCCATCCCCATCGCCCAACTCCGCAAGCTCCTGCCATCGATGCCAGTCACCCAGCGCGCCCATTAATTAAGGGCCACAAAATGAGCTACCTTGGTATACCCGAAGAGCGCTGCGAATCGGAAGGAGGCCTCACAAGTGAAATACCTCTGCCTGGTCTACGGTGAAGAAAAAGACATCGCGGCCATGAACGACGACTGCTGCCTGGCCTACGACCAGTCGCTACGCGAGTCAGGCCGTTGTCTCGCTTCGGAAGCTCTCGAACCGGTCCGCACCGCGAAGAGCGTACGCGTGCGCGCCGGCAAACTCACGGTCCGCGACGGGCCTTTCACCGAAACCAAAGAGTGCCTCGCCGGCTTTTACCTCATTGACGCCGCCAGCATGGACGAAGCCGTCCAGATCGCCGCGAAAATTCCCCCAGCCCAACTCGGCACAGTCGAGGTTCGCCCGATCCGCGAACTGGTCACCACAAGCGGCCAGCGCCGTCAGCTGTAACGGACGGGAGCGCTCTCTATCGGAACTCCGTTCCATACTTTCGCGCGATCTCTCTGATCCGCTCCCGCGTCAGTCGCTTGGGCGGCTGGCCGGGCGGGCTGCAAGTCTCGCGAAAGAAGCCGTCGAGGCCAGGCGGCGAAACAATCCATAACAACAGCAACTCGCGATCGGGATTTTCGAAACCGTGCCAGGAATTCCGCGGGATGAAGATCGCCGCGCCTTTCTCAAAGGCATGACGCTCGTCGTTCAAGACCAGGATTCCGCCGCCTTCGAGGACGTAAAAGGCCTCCTCCATCTCGAAGTGCCGATGGATGGGAATACCTCCGCCGGCCATCACTTGCTGGGTGCCCAGTGCAAAATGGTTGGAGCCATTGGCGCCGCTGAACTTGATCGAGATGTGGCCGTGATCCCGAAAATGGATCAGATGCTCGCCTTCGTTGATGTGCAAGAGATGCTCCACGGCCTGGGAACCCATAGGGCCGGCCGGCAAGGCCTGGCTGACGCTCAAACTCCCCATTCCAAGGAGGAACGACCGGCGCGCCTGATCCAACTCATTCATGCCCATCTCCCGGAATCCCCGAATTGTATGCGGGCAATCTGTCTATGCCGCATCATTTGACCACAGCTGCATAGTAACCCTGAGCTGGTTCCTGCCTCCTGCGGGTTTTGCTGCGAAGTAGCCGGCTCTCGCTTGAACCGTCACGTTCTTGGCGGCAGCCCTGACATGCAGGCGGTGAAACGGCTGTTCACTTCGGCAGGGGAGGCAGCAGCGAGTTTTGAACTACCGGCAAAGGGGCGGCTTTGCGACGGCCTTCTCCCCTGTCTTCTTGGCTCAGGCTGCGCCGGTGTGCGATTGGGCAAGTCCGCGCCATTTGCTGCGCCTACCGCGGTGCCAGTGCGACGTACATTGGAAGAAGGAGTGCCGGGGTAAAGCTAGGTACCTTGCGACCAACCCGTGGTCTCACAGCAAACCCCGGAAGAATCACGCCCGCGCGCCTTACCGGGTTGCCGGCGCTGCGGAATCTACAAATGGGGTAGTTAGAATGCGCCTCGCTCCTACAGCTCTTCTTCTGGTCATTGCTTTTGCTCTGGCCGCCTGCAGCGGCGTTCCCGGCGGCGGCTGCGTCGCCAATTGTACCACCGGCGGCTCAGTCTCCATGGTTTTGACCGCTACGCCTCCCGCTCCGACTGCTGTTCTCTCCATTCAAGCCTTCACGGCTACCATCACGGGAATTACCCTCACGCCGTCATCCGGCGGCAGTCCGGTCACCGTCAATCTCAACTCCACAGCCTATGTCGCCGAATTCAATCGGGTCACCAGCGATTCGACCCTGCTCGCTTCGAACGTTTCGGTTCCCATCGGGAACTACAATCAAGCGACCATCACTTTCGCGGCACCCAGGGTTACTTCCTGCACGCAACCCAGTCCCGGCGTGCCGGGCTGCGCCAGCGGTACGCTCGTGTCGGCGACCGGCACGCCCGGCAGCACCACGGTCTCTACCAATTTAACGGTATCCAACAACGCTCTGACCGGCATTGCACTCAATGTGAATCTTGGGACCGCGCTGGCGCAGGCCGGATCGATCAACCTCGCCAATGCGTTCACGGTGACGACGTTGCCTCCTGCTGCGGCTCTAACCGATCTGGCCTCCGGCCAGCTTTCTCACCTCGACGACATCATGGGAGTCGTCACCGGGAATACCTCCACGACCATAACGATCGAGACTTCGACCCGCGGCAGGGTTACCGCCACCACCAATTCCTCCACGATCTTCCACTGTGCTGCGCAAAATTCCTCCTGCGTGCAGACCAACCAGCCGGCGGTCATGGACGCCGTCCTGAATTCCGACCGAACCATCACCGCAACGTTCTTCGAGCCCCTGCCCTTTTCTAACGATTTGATCGAAGGCGTGGTCACCAGCGTTCCCAATACGGTCAGCAATAGCTTCACGCTCGTCGCCACCGACAGTGCTTTCGCGACGAGCAACAGCGTGCTGGACGGGTCTTTGAATCCCGGCGATCAGATGATCGTTACGCTCGCGGGCATCGTGCAGCCCTTTGCGATCATTGACAAGGGCCTTGGCAATCCTGCCCTTCCCGGCAATAGTTTTGGCGGGTCGACCAGCATCAGCACGATCGTGCCGGGTATGACCGTGCTTTTCCCCGTCAGCGCATACACCGCCCAGTCCGGCACTACGCCCGGCGCAGCCAAGACCGATTCTTTCGCCCTGCGCTTCACTCGCATCACGGCAGTCATGGCAACGGCCACATCTCCGCAATTCACCATTACCGGCCGGGCTTTGCCGCCCTACTTCGGCATCACGGCCAATCAATTTGTACTTACCAATCCGAACCGCCTCAGCCTCGATGGAGCACCGACCATCACCGCCATTCCGGTTAGCAGCACGGTTTCCGCAAGCGCGCTTTTCCTGTCGCCGGGAAATAGCCCGTCGTTCCTGGCGCAATCGGTCCGCGCCCATCACTGAGCCGGCCAGGACGCAAGGTTCAGACTGAAACCCCGGCTTAGACCGCCGGTGCGCTGGCAGTTGGCGCCACGGGCGGCGGAACGTACGCGGGCTGAGCGGCTGCGGGCGGCTGGAAGCGTCGATAGAGCGCCAGTGAAATCGCGCCCATGCCCCACAGTAACACTGCGAATTTGATCCATCCGCCGAGATGCGGAATCAGTGTGATGGCACGGAGAAGCAAAACTCCCAATGCCATGCGGCCGATGCGCCCCCAAATGTCAGTCGAGCGGCCTAAAATCCACTGGCCAACCACGGCGCCAACCACGGTCTGCGCGGCATACAAGGCGATGAGCCACAGGACAAAGGTGGAAAGTCCGACGAACAAGCCGACAAACGTCACGCAGGCGATCAGCGCGGCAATGGGCACAGCAAACATCACCAGCACACCGAGTCCGACCGCCGCGCCGTAGCTTTCCGCGGCGCGCGTGGCGTCCAGCGAAAATTGCGGCATCACGCGGAACAGCACCAGCCCAAAGAGTACAAAGGCCGCTGCCAGAAGCCCCGCCCACAAAGCGGAATGCTTGCTGAACTCTTGGCGTTTCTTGACCGGGTGGGTGTATTCGACCGGTGAAGCGAGCTTGGCGGACTTGGAAACGATCGGTTCCTTCTCGCCTATGAATTTGAACGTGCCGTTTACTTGCGCCGTCTCCTCGATGGTGAGCGTTTCGCCTTTCTCGTTCACATTGCCGCCAATGGTGCCGGCAATGCGCGTGGATTGGTTGCGAACAAATAGGTCGCGTGCGACTTTGCCGTCAATGCTGAGAGTCTGGGAAAAGGAGGTGATGCTGCGCCCGACCGAACCCCGATTGTCCACGTGAATCACCTGCGCCCAAGCCATCAGGCTGCGGTCGACCGTTCCCGAAATTGTGACGTTGTTGCAGAAACCGCGCACGCTGCCGTCCACCTGGCCGTCGATGCGCGCAGTCTGCACGAAAACGAACACGTCGCCGGTGACGTGGCCGCGAATGGTGGCCTCCTGCGCCCATACGTAAAGATCGCCGTCAATGGTCCCGTCCACGCTAAGCTGCTGGCCCGTGAAGTACAAATCGCCTTTCACCGTTTCTTCCTTGCCGACTTCGAAGCTGGCGCCATTGCGGAACTCCGCCGCCGAGGCCGCCGGAGCGGAACTGAACGTGGCGCAAAAGCCGGTCAGCACCAGCGCCAGCGCGCCGCTACGGCGCAGGCGTTTGCGCAGCATGACCGCGGCAAAGCCGCCGATGACAACCAGGGCCAGCACCTCCACGAGTGAAAGCATCGACTGCCATCCTTTCCAGAAGCTGCCTTGGAAAATGAGCATGCTCAGCAAACTGGTACCTCCGAATCCGGCTTGTTCCATCCGCTGTTCGAGCGGTTCGATGTAACCCGTATACATGGCGTAAATCGCGGTGGCGGCGAGCCCGAACGTGGCCATCCAGATCCACTGCAGAGAGCGATGGACCTTCTCCTGGAATTGCGCGATGCGCCCGGGGAGCGGCTCTTCTTCCTCCATCATGGCCCGGGTGAGGAGGCGCGATTCGCGCTCGATGGCGCGAAGCAGCGTGCGGCAAGCGGAGCAGGTTTGCGTGTGATTGGAGACTTCCAAGGCGCGAGCGCGGTCCAGCTGGCCTTCGAGGTAGAGCATGCAGCTCATTTCGTCGAGGTGCTCTGCCATATTGCTGTTCTCTTGATGCCAACCCGGTGGCGACATGCTCATCGGGCACCTCCCGCCGCCATCACGCTCGTACCTTCGAGCGCGTGACGCAGTTCATGCCGGGCCCGAAGCAGCACCACGCCTACAAAGGCGCGCCGCACACCGAGCGCGTCGGCAATTTCGTCGTAACTCATATCCGAGTAGTAGCGAAGCACGAGCGCCATGCGCGCGCGTGCGCCCAGCTTGTCCAGCGCTTTTCTGACCTCTTCGCCGGTGCGTTGTTCGATGAGTTGGTCCAGCTGGCTCGGATCGGGATGTTCAAGCGGCACGGTTTCGAGATCGTCGGTTTCCTTGTCCTGGCGAATCTTGCGCCGCCGCAGCATATCCCAGCAATGATTGGCGGCGACGCGGTAGAGCCAGGCGCTGAAAGGGCGGCTGGCGTCGTACTGATTCAGCTTATCGCGAACCTTCATGAAAATTTCCATCGTAGCGTCTTCGGCATCCTCGCGGGTCGGCAACGCCCTCCTGCAAAAACGGAAAATGGCCGGAGCGTACTCCCGGTAAAGGTCACCCCAGGCCTCGGCATCCCCTGCCCTGGCCCGAGCGACGACTTCGCCCGACTCCCTGATGTCCGCCGCGTTCATCCGGCCTGGTTTCTGGACGTCCATAGCTAGTACGTTTGCAGGCTCGCAAAAATTACACGGGGGGCTGAGCACCCTGCTCGGCTTTGCCGCTCCCGTCCGACCTGGAGTCCGCTCGCTGTGGAGCACTCTATCAGAACCGCAGCCGGCGTCTCTCCGGAAACCCGGCCTAACCTGGAGTAACGGATCCCTCGAAGCCTCTCCTTCCTAACCTCCTTCAATTCAGCAGCCTGGCCAGTCAGGAGCAGGTCATCCAGAAACCAGATGGCCGCCATTGCGCCACCTGCGTGCGGCCGCAGAGCATGACGCGTCGAGCAGGGCCAGCGGATCGAAAAGCCAATGCGTGCCAGGTTGCTGCTCACGGGCAGTAAGAGCACAGGCAGCCATGGCAGGAGGAGCTTCTATGAAAAGGATGGGGGTATCGACAATCTTGATGGTGTGGATATTGCTGAACCGGCCAGGGACAGCACATGCCGACGCGGTGACGGACTGGAACGCAATCGCCGTGCAAACGATTGTCAGCGCGGGCGCAGCGCATGGAAGCGCGGTGAGTTTTCTGGACAACGCGACCGTGCAGATAGCGGTGTACGACGCGGTCGCAGCCTATGGCGGGAGATTCAGGCCATACCATGTGCAAATTGCCGGCGCGTCAGGCTCGTTGACGGCCGCCGCGGCTGCGGCTGCGCACGAGGTACTGGTAAACCGCTTCCCAGCACAGGCAGCAAGTCTCGATTTGATCTACAACGACTACCTTTCGAGTCACGGATTAGCGGCGAACGACCCGGGCGTCGCTGTCGGAAAGCAGGCGGCAGCGGGAATTATCGCGCTGCGTGCGAACGACGGAAGCTTTCCTCCGAATCCGCCACCGTTTACGGGGAGCAACGAAACTGGGGTGTGGCGCCCGACACCGTCGTATCTGCCCGGCGCGCCACCGAGCTTCTCGCCGGCGCTCGCGCCCTGGCTCGCAAAGGTGACTCCCTTTACCCTCGCCAGCGATTCGCAGTACCGCACCCTCGGGCCGCCGCCGCTCGGAAGCAAGCAGTACGCTACGGCGTACAACGAAATCAAAGCCCTCGGCGCACGGTTCAACAGCAGTCGGACGGCAGAACAGACCAACCTGGCGCTGTTCTGGAATACGAACTACCTGGTCTCATGGAACAAAGCATTGCGGGACCTTGCGCTGGCGAAAGGGCTTGCAATCGAGGACAGCGCCCGCCTGCTGGCGCTCGCGAATCTGGCGATGGCCGACGCCGGGATAACCGCGTGGGACAGCAAGTTCCACTTTGTCTTTTGGCGACCGGTAACCGCGATTCAGGAAGGAGACAGCGACGTGAATCCGGACACCACTGGCGATCCGAACTGGCAGCCCTTCATCAACACGCCGAACTATCCCGAATATAGCTCGGGCGCCAACAATGTGACCGGAGCGGCGACGCGCATGCTTGCGCTGTTTTTTGGCACGGACCAAATGACTTTTGTCATGACTACCACCAACGCAGCGTCGCCGCAACAGACGCGCACCTACCATCGCTTTTCCGATGTGGCTGAGGACGTGGTGAACGTGCGGGTATACCAAGGCATCCACTTCCGCTTCGCGGACGTCGATGCCCGGATGCAAGGGCGTCATGTGGCACAGTGGGCCTTCGCTCATTTCCTGCTTCCGGTGGATGCTGACGAGGAAAGCGGCGACGACAGTCAGTGAGCGGCCGCGGCACCAACAATAGACTGCCGACTAGCCGCCTGGTTGGAATGATCTGGTTCCATTTGGGGCCGGGCAGCGCCAAAAGAACACGGACGCGCCCGCCCGGCGCCTGGCTCAAAACGTGAATTTGGCGGCAATTTGCAGAGTGCGCGGGCCGCCGTTGCCGAGGAACGGGTAGCCAATCCCGACGTCGCCGGTGGCGCTCAGGCCCAAAGTGCCACAGCTCCGCCCTGCGGTAACGCCAGGGCACGGCGAGGCAGTGCCCGGAATATCGCTCGCGACGCCGTTCGGCGAGGCATCGGCTATGAACCCCGGCAAATACGGATTGGCGAAATTGGGGTGGTTCAGGATGTTATACGCTTCGAAGCGCAACTCGAGTTTCAGGCGCTCGGTGATCGCGGTATTTTTGAAAATTGAGAAATCGAACTGGCGGAAGTGCGGCCCGCGCAATGAGTTGCGGCCTTCGTTGCCGAAGTGACGGGAGCCAGGGATGCAGGTGTCGGCGAAACCATCGCTCGTGCCGGGAACATAGCTGCAGGGCGCGGCGAAGGAGGTCAGGTCCAGGAAATTCCGCGGATCGCTGGAATAGTGGATCGGACCGACCACATCGGGGCGGCCGAAAAACTCGCCACTGCCATCGTAGTCATCTTCAAAGTTGTAGTTGAGATGGAAGGGCTGGCCGGTCTGGACGGTCACAATCCCGTTCAATCCCCAGCCGTTCTTAAGCTTTTGCCAGCTGCCGCTGGTGGTGGGAAATTCGTAGATGAAATTCCACGTGAAGCGGTTACGAACGTCGAAATTGGAATTTCCGCGGTTGAATTTGATCGGCGCGGAGCTGTCATTTGGTTGCGAAGCATTGGGGACAAAGTCTTCGCCGTCGCTGGCGTCGTCAATCGAATGTGACCAGGTGTAGTTGACGGAAGACGTCAGACCGTGCCAACCGTTGATGCGCAGGCTGGTCTGCAACGAGTTGTAGTTCGAGTTAGCAGAGCTTTCCTCATAGTTTATGTAGAAGAACGGAGAGAGCGGAAGGGCTCGCGGCGTTGAGCCGTCGAGGATGCAGGCACAACCAAGATCGGCGGCCGTGATCTGTGCCTGGCTGGGTTGGTTGATGTCGCGGAAGCGGAAGAGCTTGTGCCCGTTGGAACCGATGTAGCCGACCTGGAAGACCATTTTGCGAGTGAGTTCTTGTTGGAAGTTCAGATTGAAATTTTCCATGTAAGGCGAGCGGATGTGCTGGTCCACGCCGAAGGCGTCGCTCATGGGAACGATATCGGGAAAAACTGGCGAACCGGGCTGCAAGGGCGCGCCGCTAGGAGTCCCGAAAAGAATCGGCGCTCGGGGGTCAAAACCGGAGTACGCCGGGCCGGGATCAAAAATGCTGTTGAATGGCAGGTGGCCTATGAACATGTCCTGCGAAAACGCATCGTAGAAGATGCCGAAGCCGGCTCGCAGAACCGTCTTGCCTTTTCCAGTCACGTCCCAGGCAACGCTCGCACGGGGCGCCCAGTTGTTGTAGTCGGGATTGTAGAGGCGCCCATTGCCCACCAATGACCCCAGGCCTGTTGCGGGATCAATATTGGTGAAAAGACCGTGCTTTTCCTGGACGATGCCGAAGTAGTCGTAGCGAAGACCGAAATTCACGACGAACTTGCGGGTCAGGTGGATACTGTCCTGAAAATATCCGGCATGGGAATTCTCAAAGCTATTCCGATCGCTGTTACCCGAAGCTTGCGTAGAGTGGAAGATGCTGGTGTTCGGAGTGCCCGCGATAAAATCGTCTAACGTATCGAACTGGAGCTTTCCACGGAAACCGCGATTGAAGATCTGCGAGATCGAAGTACGGCGAAATTCGTAGCCAAACTTGATGTCGTGCTTGCCAGCCTTCCATGACAAGCCATCAATGTAGTGCCAGTTGGTGTCCACACGCTGGCGAGGATCGCCATTGTCCGCGCCGAGCGGAGCCAGGTTGCTGCCAGTCGTTTTGTTGACATTGATTTTGGGCAAGCCGAAGTTGTACTTATCCACGCCGGTATCGAAGCCGAGGGTCGAGGGATCAAGACTGCGATCCTGGGGAAAGAACCCCTCAGCGAAGCGATTCCAGCCGAACCGCGCCTCATTGACTATCGTCGGAGAGAGGGTTGTAACGTACGAAATCGAGATCAGTTGGACCCGCGTGGGCGTGATGGTGTTGTAGTTGGGAAGCAAGCCGCCGCCAACGAGTGCAAGCGGAAAGCTTTGATCGCTATCGCCGATGTAGTAGCGTCCGGTGAGGAGATTGTTAGCGTTGAAGCTGTGATCAATTTTTACGATTGCGCTGTCCACACGGTTGGAGAACGGTGTCGCCAAAGAGATATTGCTTCCGCCACTTACATAACAGTCGTTGCTGTTAGTCGGCGAGGGCCATGGATTCGTCGCCAGCAAGTTCGCAATCACAGGATTAACAACTCCGCCGTTGTCGGCCGTCGCCGTGGCGATGTCAGCAGCAGTAGGAACACAGGCAGTGCTGGCTTCGGCGCCCTTCTCGCGCATGCCTTCGTAGTCCACGAAAAAGAAGGTCTTGTCCTTTATGATCGGGCCGCCCAGCGAACCGCCAAACTGGTTGTTGTGAAAAGGATTCTGCTCCTGGCCGACTTCGTTAAAGAAGTTGCGGGCGTCGAGCGCATTGTTGCGGAAATAGTCAAAACCGGAACCGTGCAGCGAGTTGGCGCCGCTCTTGGTGACGATGTTGATGACGCCGCCGGCGCTTCGGCCATATTCGGCCTCGGAATTGGACAGGACGCGCAGCTCGGCGATGGCCTCGAGAGGAAGAATGGTGGCTGGCGTGCCGAAAACGCCGGCTTCGTTGATGGCCGGGTCGTTGCGGTAGCCGTCGTTCATGTCGGTCCCATCGAGCAGGAAATTGTTCGATCGGCCGCGCGCGCCGTTGACGGAAAACACGCCGAACGAACCGGGAGAGTCGGTGATCTGATCGGGGGAGCTGGTGACGCCGGGAACCAGATTGATCAACTTCTGGTAATCGCGGCCGTTGACGGGAAGATTGGTGACCACCTTGGATTCGACGATGCCGCCGAGGACATTGCTGGTGGATTCGACTTGCGGCAGCTGGTCCGCGTTGACTTCGATCTTTTGCGCAAGTTCACCCGGCTCAAGCGTCACGTCGGCACGAACTTCGCTGGAAACTGCGACTTGAAGTCCCGCGACTACGCCCTGGCGGAAGCCGGACTTCTCGACGGTGACGCTGTAGGTGCCGATGGGAAGTTCGGGAACGGAATAGGTGCCGTCTTCGCTGGTGCTGACGGTGCGGGAAAGACCGGTGTTGACGTTCTTCACGACCACGCCGGCGCCGGCGATGGCTGCGCCGCTGGGGTCGGTGACCGTGCCTAGAATCGTGCCGCGGAAGGTTTGCGCCGAAGATGGAAGCGCAGCGAAGAGCAAAACTGCGGCGAGGCTGACTGCGAGACTGCCGGCAAAAACAGATCTACAGATACGGACACACCCCATCATTACGTTCTCCTGTGCGTTCCTTGATTTCATAGACTCCCCCAAGAACTGCTCCCTGGCGGCACCCCAGCCGAATCCAGCAGAGACCGGGCAAGCAGACAAAACTCCGTTGTGCAATTACGGTAGTGTGAGTGGAATGGTGCGTCAAGTAACTGCTGTGGATGGTGTTCTTACGCTACACTGGGAGATTGCAAACTGGCCGCTGATTCCCGCTATCAAGCAAGGCCGGGCTAAGCTGGCCGCCACGGAGAAGGCTCAAGACGGAATGTCGAAAAAGCTGCCATCGATCGTGATTGTTGGTCGTCCGAACGTCGGGAAGTCCACCTTGTTCAACCGGCTGACCGGAACGCGGCGCTCGATCGTCACCAACGAACCCGGGATTACGCGCGACCGGATTTACGGCAAGGCGGAGTGGCGCGGGCGGACTTTGGAGATCGTGGATACGGGCGGGATCATACCGGACGACAAGGCGCTGATCCCGCAAGAAATCTTCCGCCAGGCGCGGGTCGCGTTTGAAAAGGCGGCGCTGCTGGTGATGGTGGCGGACAACCAGGCGGGCGTTACGCCGCTCGATCAGGAATTGGCAAGACGGTTGCGCGGAACCGGCAAGCCGCTGGTGGTGGCGGTCAACAAAGTGGATGCACCTGGACAGGAATCGCAGGCGGCGGAGTTTCATTCGCTCGGGGCGCGGATCTTTCCGATTGCGGCGGAGCATGGCACGGGCGTGGACGACCTGCTGGACTACGCCTTGGAATTGACCGGGCAGCCCTCCGCCTCCCCGCAAGGGGCGCACCCTGCGGCGCCAGATCTCGCCATCCATTCTCAAGAACAAGCAGCGGCCCCGATCGAAATCGCCATCATTGGCAGGCCGAATGTGGGCAAGTCCACGCTGCTGAACCGCATGGCGGGGGAAGAGCGCTCGATTGTGTCGCCGATCCCGGGCACCACGCTCGATTCGGTCGACACCGACGTGACGCGAGCCGGGAAGCATTACCGCTTTGTCGATACCGCGGGCATCCGGCGCAAGGGCAAGACCAAGCTGGTGGCGGAAAAGCTGAGCGTGGTAATGGCCAGGCGCGGACTGGAGCGCGCCGACGTAGCGGTGCTGATCGTAGACGGCGAAACCGGCGTGACGCAGGGCGACGCAACGATTGCGAGCTATGCGGAACAGTCCGGTCGCAGCGTGATTATCGTGGTCAACAAGTGGGACTTGGCCGTGGAGGCGGCCGGAGCTGCGGCCGAGCGCGAAGCGGCTACGGCCAAGGGCAAAGCGCGGCGGGCGGCCGCCGGCGATGACGGCGCAAGTTCCCGCGGCGGCGTAGCGGGCGGGCGCAGCGTGGACAAAGGCAAGCTGCTGCTGGATTACGAGAAGCTGATCCGGGCCAAGCTGAAATTTCTAAGCTACGCGCCGGTCGTGTTTTTGTCAGCGAAGACCGGCGAGCGTGCCGACAAATTGTTTCCGCTGATTGACCACGTGGCTGAGGCCAGGAAGCGGAAGATTTCCACGCCGGAGCTGAATCGCTGGCTCCAGTCCATCGACCTACAGCGCGGGACGCTGCCGAAGTCGCGGCCCATTCGGATCTACTACGTGACACAGGCCAAGACCGCGCCGCCGACGTTCTTGCTGTTTACCAACCAGAAGCAGCCCCTGCACTTTGCCTACGAACGGTTTTTGGAGAATCAGCTGCGGGAGAAGTTTGATTTTACGGGAACGCCGGTGCGTTGGGTGCAGCGGCTGCGCAAGCGGGACCGGAGCACGGGCGGAAAGCGGGACGACGGCTGAGAGCCGGACGGAACAGCAGCAGCTACATAAACGTCGAGCATCTTGCTAGAATCGCGCAAGCTGCCTGTTCGGCAGCCTCAGAAAAATGATGAGCAATAACGGAACCGCGACGCAGGCTTCTTGGCAAAAGGAAGAGGGGCAGTTTCGCATCGGCGAGGTGAGCCGGAAAACCGGCGTGAAGGCATTTGTATTGCGGTATTGGGAGACGGAGTTTCCCATGCTCGATCCGGAGAAGGGGCCAAACGGGCGGCGGCTTTACCGCGAAGAGGACGTACAGCTGATTTTGAAGATCAAGCGGCTGCTCTACGACGAGGGCTTTACGATTGCGGGTGCGCGGCGGCATCTGCGCGAAGGCAGCGCAGTGGATGAGGGGACGACGATTCCACCGGGACATGGCGCGCACCAACTGCTGAATCGCAAGCTGCTGCTCGATATGCGAGATTCGCTGCGGGCGTTCTTGACGCTTCTCGAAAAACGCTGAACGCGGTAGAATTGGGTTGTCGGGGCGTAGCGCAGCCTGGTAGCGCGCACGCTTGGGGTGCGTGAGGTCCCCGGTTCAAATCCGGGCGCCCCGACCATTCCTTCCTGAACAAGGTGCCGCGTTTGTCCGTTCCGGCGAATTTCAATTTTCTTGATCCGCGGCATCCCCTTACTCCATCCGAACCGGATGTGCACCGCGAAGGCTCTTGTAGCGGAGATTGGACAAGAAGTGACGCCGGGACACTCGCGCTTTGGGCACAGCGTGAAAGGGATATCGCAGCTCGGAGGGACTCGGGCGAAGCGCCTTTCCTGTCGAAAGAAGCGAAAACGCCTGTTGCGGCTGCGCCTCTTTGGCAAAGGAAGCCCTTCGAACCAACGGAGTGCGGCCAAAAACCAGGCCTTTTGGGAGACGGGACGATCGGCTCCGCGGCGCCATGAATCCAGATCACGAGGACTTTACTTCAGGCAATGCCGAACATTCTGCTGACCAATGACGACGGTTACGGTGCGGAGGGCTTGCGGGCGCTGCAGGAGGCGCTCGAGGATCTAGCGACGGTGTGGGTAGTGGCGCCGCTTGCGGAGCAAAGCGGGACGGCGCAGTCGTTGACGCTGCGGCGGCCGATTGTGGTGCATGCAAAGGGCGAGCGGCACTGGGCGGTCGACGGAACACCGGCGGACGCGGTGATTGTGGCCCTGCACCGGCTGCTTCCGGAGCGGCCGGATTTGCTGATATCCGGCATCAACCACGGGGCCAACATGGGCGAGAACGCGTACTACTCGGGAACCGTGGGCGCGGCGCGGGAGGCGGCGCTGCATCACATTGCGGCGGTGGCGATGTCACTGTGCTCGCGCAAGCTCCACTTTAAACACGCGGCCAGGATTGCGCGTTCGACGGCGGAAATCATTTTGAAGGAAGGTTTGCCGGACCAGGTACTGCTGAACGTAAATGTGCCGGAGCCTTGGAGCGGCGAAGTGCGGTTCACACGCCAATCGAAAAAGATCACCCGCAATCAACTGACGGAAGGCAAAGACCCCAAGGGCCGCTCGTATTACTGGATTTTTGAGCAGAAGATTGACAAAGACATCGAGCCCGATACGGATTATGCGGCAGTTTTCGCGGGCGATGCGAGCGTAACGCCGCTGCACCTGGACCCGACACACGATGAATCGCTCGAGCGGCTTGCGGGCTGGGCGGAACGCATGGGGGCCGGGGCGGCCTCTAAAAGGTAAGAGTTTCTCCTTCCACAAGACAAAACAACCCGGCCAGCCGGGAGCGGGCGGGTCCGTCTTCGCTTTGCGGACAACGACAAATTTGGTCCAGCGTGCGGTCGGCGTGCGGTAGGATACGTGCGCGATGGCTGGCGCGAAAAACTATGACGTTGTCGTGGTCGGCGCCGGAGTGTTTGGTGCGTGGACTGCGCTGGCTTTGGCGCAACGCGGGAGACGCGTGGCGCTGCTCGAAGCCTATGGTCCGGGGCATTCGCGGTCGAGCTCGGGCGACGAATCGCGCATCATTCGCATGGGCTACGGCGGGGATGAGATCTACACCCGCTGGTCGCGGCGGTCGCTTCATTTATGGAAAGAGCTTTTCGCGGCGGTGCGGGACGAGTCTTTGTTTGAGGAGACAGGGGTGCTGTGGCTGGCCGAAGCGGGGAATGCTTCGCTAGCCGCCACGCGCGAGGTCTTGACGCGCTGCGAGGTAGAGTTCACGGAGCTGGACCGCGCCGAACTGAGCAAGAAATATCCGCAGATCAACTTCGCAGGAATCGAAAGCGCGATTTACGAGCCGGAGAGCGGCGTGTTGATGGCGAGGCGCAGCGTGGCCGCCGTCGTTGCGGTGGGGTGCAAAATGGGCGTCGAATACCAGACCGCGCAGGCACTCGGGCCCACGGGCAGCAGCGAGATCTCGCACCTTGAAACCAGCGGCGGGGAAACGTTCGCGGCAAGCCAGTTCGTATTCGCATGCGGAGCGTGGCTCGGCAAACTGTTTCCGGGGGTTTTGGGTGAACGGATTTTCCCGACGCGGCAGGCGGTGTTCTACATTGGAGTACCGGCGGGCGACGAGCGCTTTTCGCCGCCCAAGCTGCCGACGTTCTTATTCAGGAGCGACGAGTCCTATGGGATGCCGAATCTGGAGAGCCGCGGGCTCAAGGTTGCGCTCGACCGGCATGGAGAGCCGGTTGACCCCGACACGCAGTCGCGCGTGGTGACAGCAAGCGAGCTCGAGGGAATCCGAAACTACGTGGCCTACCGCTTCCCCGCCCTGGCCGACGCGCCGGTGGTGGAAACCCGCGTCTGCCAGTACGAGAACACTTCCAACGGCGATTTCCTTGTGGACCGGCACCCCGAAATGCCCAACGTGTGGCTCGTCGGCGGGGGATCGGGGCACGGTTTTAAGCATGGACCGGCGCTGGGCGAATATGTAGCGGCGCGGTTATGGGCTGGCGCGGGAGAGCCGCGGTTTTCACTGGAAAGCAAGACGACCGTACAAAGCCGGACCGTTTTCTGAACCTGCTTTTGGCGAAACTATTTCCCGCCGCATGCGTCTTTATGAGCGAGGCAGGGTGTGGTCATTTCCTTTCGTTCCCATTCGCAGTAAATTCGAGCGGCGGTTTTTGGAGGCAGTATGTTCTTGCGTTTGTTGCGTGGTGTTGCCCGGGCAGTGGCCATACTGGCTGTGCTTGTGCTGGCCACCGGCGGCTTACAGGCGGCTCCGGCCGGCGAATTGAAAGTCGCGGTGGAATATTACAAGTTGCCGAACGGATTGCGGGTTGTGCTGTCGGCCGACCACACCGCACCGACCGTTTGCGTGGCCGTGTATTACCGCATCGGATTTCGCGTTGAGCCGAAGGATCGAACCGGCTTCGCGCACCTGTTCGAACACATGATGTTCCAGGGCTCACAGAATCTGGGCAAGATGGAGTTCATCAAGCTGGTGCAGCAAAACGGCGGCATCCTGAACGGCTCGACCCGATTTGACTTCACGAACTACTTCGAAATTCTGCCGTCGAACAAGCTCGAGACGGCGCTGTGGGCCGAGGCCGACCGGATGAACGGCCTGGCCGTTACCGAAGAAAATCTGAAGAATCAACAGGGCGTGGTCGGCAACGAAGTCAAGGTCAACGTGATCAACCGGCCTTACGGTGGTTTCCCGTGGCTGGACATGCCGCAATACGCCAACACCAATTGGTACAACGCGCACAACTTCTACGGCGACCTGAAGGACATCGAAGCGGCGACTCTGACCGACGTGCAGTCGTTCTTCAAGACCTACTATGCGCCGAACAACGCGGCGCTGGCGATCGTCGGCGACTTCGAAGTGGCGCAGGCCCGGCAGTGGGTGGAGAAGTATTTCGGCGGAATCAAAGCATCCGACCTGCCACCGCAGCCCGATCTGAACGAACCCGAGCAGAGCAAAGAGAAGAACGCCTCGCGCGTCGATCCTCTGGCGAAGCGGCCGGCCATGGCGATTGCCTACCACATGCCGGAGCGCAATACGCCGGAATACTACGCCATGGGCTTGATTGATCAGATGCTGATCGAAGGCGACGACAGCCTGGCTTATCAGGAGCTGGTGCAGAAGCAGGGCCTGACGGCGGGAGTGCAAGGCGGAATCAACTACCTCGGCAACATGTTCAACTACAAGGGGCCCATGCTTTTCATGGCCGATGTTCGGTACGATCCGGCGACGAAGCCCGAAGCGGTCGTGAAGGCGTGGGATACCGCATTGCAGCCGCTCCGCGCCAAACCGGTAGACCAGGCCATTCTGGAGCGCGCACGCGTCAAGCTGCGGTCGGACCTTTACGACAACATCGGTTCCGTGGGTGGTTTCGGGCTGGCGGACCTGCTCGCCAGTTTTGCGCTGTTTGACGACAACCCCGCGCGAATCAACACGCTGGTTTCTGAGTTCGACAAAGTCACGCCCGAGCTGATCCAGAAGACAGCGCAGGAATACCTGAAGCCGGAAAACCGCACGGTGCTGGTCCTTGAAACCAAACCCGCTGATGCAGCCAAGCCCGCCGAAGCCCCGGCAAAGAACTAGGAGAGCGAGATGAAAACGACTATCAGCGCCAAAATCGGTTTCGCTGCCGCAACACTCGCTTTTTGCGCCTTGTCGCTGGCGGCACAACAAAAACAGGCCCCTCCCGCGGGCGGCCCGCCGAAACCGTTCAACGTTCCCGCTCACGAAAGCTACACGCTGCCCAACGGCATGAAGGTCACATTGGTTCCTTACGGAAACTTGCCCAAGGTGACGTTGAGCCTGGTCGTGCGCACCGGCAATCTCAACGAGCCCGCCGACATGCCCGGACTTGCGGACTTGGTCGGAAAGCTGATGAAAGAGGGAACGAGGTCCAAGAGCTCTAAACAAGTTGCGGAAGAGGCGGCGGGCATGGGCGGCGCGGTGAACATCACGGTTGGCGCCGACGAAAGCGACGTAACTACCGATGTGCTCAGCGATTTTGCCGCGAAGGCGGTGACCCTGCTCTCTGACGTCGCGCAACATCCTCTTTTTCCCGAATCCGAACTGCCGCGCCTCAAAACCGATGCCGAGCGTCAGCTTTCTATCGCCAAGGCCGTGCCGCAAAATATGGCTCTCGAGAAGTTTCGCAAGATTCTCTACGGCAACCATCCTTACGGAACCGTTTTCCCGACGCAGGAGAGCATCCAGAAAACCACGGTCGCGGATATCAAGAAGTTCTACGAGGGAAATTTTGGCGCTTCGCGATCTCACTTGTATGTCGCCGGCAGATTCGATTCGGCAGAGGTGAAGAAGGCGATCAAGGCCAGCTTCGACGAGTGGTCGAAAGGCGCGGCAGCCGTGAGCAACGTGCCGAAGGTACGCGCGCAGCACGTCCTCGAGTTGACCGACCGTCCCGGCGCCGCGCAGTCCACGTTGCTGGTGGGAATGCCGGTGCCCGACGCGACCAGCCCGGAGGCCATTCCTTTAGGCGTTACCAATGCGCTGCTGGGCGGATCGTTCTCTTCGCGCATCACCTCGAACATCCGCGAGCAGAAAGGCTACACCTATTCGCCTTCCAGTCAGATTTCGCGCCGCTACCACGATGCGTACTGGGCGGAGACGGCCGACGTGACCACGCAATACACCGGCGCCTCGCTCAAGGAAATTTTCGCGGAGATCGACAAGCTGGCAAAGGAACCGCCGGCGGAAGGCGAACTTAAAGGCATCCAGAGCTATTTGTCCGGCTTGTTTGTGATCCAGAACTCTTCGCGGGGCGCGTTGATCAACCAGCTGCGCTTCGTGGATTTTCAAGGGCTCGGCGAAGACTATCTGAAAACCTACGTACAAAAAGTGAACGCGGTGACGCCTGCCGACGTTTCGAAGATGACCGCGACGTACATCAAGCCAGATCAAATGACGATCGTGGTGGTTGGCGACCAATCCAAGGTGGCCGAGCAGGTGGCGCCATACGGTGCGAAGCAGTAGAGGCTTCGCTTGCAATTCAGACGGTGCGGGGACGAGTTACGCGGCGGCGGGCAACGCCGCCCGCCGGCGCACGCCGCCCGCGTTTCGACTTTTCCTGATAGAGGCGCTCATCGGCATCGGATAGAAGCTTTTCAATCCGCATGCCCCCTCCGCGGTAAACACTTACCCCGATGCTCGCTGAGAGTGCGGGTTTTTCCGGGTCCATTTCCATGACGTGACGAATGCGGCCGGCCACGCTTTCCGCTTCGGTTTCTTCCGACTCCGGCAAGACCAGCGCGAATTCGTCTCCGCCATAGCGCGCGGCGGTATCGATCGAGCGGCAGTGTATGCGCAGGATGTCGCCCACGCGGCAGATGGCGCGGCTGCCGACCAGGTGTCCGTAGGTGTCGTTTATTTTCTTCAGGCCGTCGAGGTCGAGCAGCAGGATTGCAAAGGGACGGCCGCTGCGATTGGTGCGCTCGGTTTCCGTTTCAAGAACGTCCAGCAAGCGCCGGTAGTTGGCAAGACCGGTGAGCGGATCGCTCACTGCAAGGTGTCGGACCTGTTCGAAAAGGCGCGCATTGTCGAGCAGCGCGCCGCCCAGGGCGATGGCGTAGCCAAGGACAGTCAGAGCCTGTGAGAACAGAAAGGGGGCGTCGAGCAGCGCCTGGGACTGCGAGGCCGCCAGCTGCGCCGCAAAATTCATCCAGGCTGCAACGTAGATCGACCGGTCAAACGCCGTAGAGACCTGCTCTAGCCTGCGGCGATACCAAAATGCGGCTAGGAGAAACACGGCACCCGGCAGAAGCTGCTGTGGCGACGGGAAGAAGGCGCTGGGGTGCGGCGATACGTCGGTCGGAAGGCGCCGCAGAGCTGCGGTGATCCCGTAGGTCAGCGCCACCACGCTGAACAGCGCGCCGGCAATCTCGATTTTCGGCTGGCGCGAGCGCGGCAGGAAGTGTTCGACCAGCAAGGCCACCACCAGCAGCAGACCCAAGATAATCCGCCCCACCCATAGGGCCACGGGCGCCCACTGAATGCGCAACTGCTGCTCGGCCGGAATCTGAAAAAACAGAATGCTGGAGCCCGCGAGCACGGCTCCCGAGAGCATGAAGCCCGCGCCCAGGATCAGCGAAATGCGGTCCTGCGTGCCTTGAAATCGAACCAGGGTGACCGCGGAAAAGACGAAAGCGAGCAGGCCGGTAACGACCTGAAGGTACCCCAACAGGGAGAGGTCGGCGTGCAGCGGCACCGGCCGCAGCCACAACGCCAACAATAGTATGAGAAGCAGCGCCACCACGTGCCAAAAGACGGGTGTTGCCTCCCACCGCTCCGGATTTTGGGTCCCTTCGCCCATGAACACGTAGGCCCTTACTGGGGTTGGGCGCGTTCCATTCCATTAGACTCGATTGCGACGCGCATGCGTTGTCGGATTTTCGCTGTATGTTGCGACTGGCCAAACTGGCCATTCGAACAGGTACCTACTTGCCCTTGGGCCGCCTGGACCGGATGAAAAGAGTTGCGCGGGCCCGATAAATTCCGCACAATCTGTTGCTTAAATCGTTTCAATTTTCGAACTACACGCGGAGGCAGAGAGCGCTATGAGCAGCCAGGCCGGCACAGGAGCGCTCCACCTAAGACGAACCCTGACCCTGTGGGACTTGATCCTCTACGGAATGATCGTGTTGCAACCGGTGGCGCCGATGTCCGCCTTCGGCGCGTTGAGCGATCGAGGCCGGGGCCACGTGGTAACCGCCGTGCTGATCGCCATGGTGGCGATGCTCGCAACGGCGGTGAGCTACGGCCGGATGGCGCGCATCTATCCGAGCGCGGGTTCCGCTTTTACTTATGTTGCCCAGGAGATTCATCCCTCCGCGGGATACATCACCGGTTGGAGCATGGTGATGGACTACATCGTGAATCCGCTGATTTGCACCATCTGGTGCGCGGGCCAGGCACACGTGTTTGCGCCCGGGCTTCCCATCTGGGCCTGGAAGATCTTCTTCGCCGTGGTGTTCACACTGCTGAATCTGCAGGGAATCAAGACTTCCGCTCGGGTCAACGCAGGAATGGCCGCGGCGATGAGCGCGGTAGTCGTGGTGATTTTCGTCACGGCGATTCGCTACATCCTCGGCCATCCGCACGATGACCCGGGATTCTTCTCTAAGCCCTTCTACGATCCGGAAACTTTCAGCTGGGGAAATCTCTTCGGTTGCACTTCGCTCGCCGTGCTGACCTACATTGGTTTCGACGCCATCTCCACTCTTTCCGAGGAAGCCGAGAATCCGAAGCGGAATATCCTGCTGGCGACGGTCGGAACGTGTCTTGTGATCGGGATTCTTTCCGCCGCGGAAGTCTACGTTGCGCAGCTGGTTTGGCCCGCCGCGCGGCCATTTCCGGACCAGGACACGGCATACGTTTATGCCGCCGCCCTGACCTGGGCGCCGCTGTTTAAGATCGTAGGATTCACGCTGCTGGTGGCCAATTTTGGATCGGGAATGGGGGCCCAGATTGGAGCCGCGCGTCTGCTCTATGGCATGGGCAAGAGCAATGCGTTGCCGCAGTCGTTTTTTGGCAAGGTGGACCCGAAACACCACATCCCGAGCAACAACGTGGTCTTCATCGGCGTGATCGTGCTGGCCGGTTCGTTTTTCTTGACCTATGGGCGGGGCATCGAACTGCTCAACTTTGGCGCGCTCATCGCCTTCATGGGTGTCAATGCCGCGGCCTTCATGCGCTACTTCGTGCACGGGCACAGGAATGTAGTGAACTTCTTGCCTCCGCTGGTGGGCTTTTTCATTTGCCTGGGACTGTGGTGGAGCTTGAGTGTGCCCGCAAAGATCCTCGGAACCGTGTGGATGGGGCTCGGTATCGCTTTTGGAATCTGGAAGACGAACTGGTTCCGCAAGCACCTTTCGTTTGAGCTGCCCGCGGAGTAGCTCCTGATGAAGCAACCGTTGCAAACGGGTACGCTGCTGCCGGATGATGCTGGCACGGAAAAAACCGTGAAACGGCCGTCCGGTAAATCTGCGGCAGTAACCATGAGGGACGTGGCGAATTCAAGCGGTTTTTCGCCCGCAACCGTTTCCATTGTGTTGAACAACGCTCCGCTGGCGCGCTACATCGCCCCCGCGACCAAGAAAAAAATCGAAGAAACCGCGCGAAAGCTGGGCTACCGGCCGAATGCCATGGCCCGTTTCCTGCGCAGTAAGCGCACCCACAGTGTCGGCGTGATGTTTTTTGACATTACCGATCCGTTTTGCACACCGATTTTGCGCGGAATCGAGAATTCGCTCTTTCAGGGTTCGTATGTGCCGATCCTTGCCGATGCCCATAACCAGCGGAATCGGTTCGAGCGTTATCTCGAACTGTTGCTGGAGCGCCACGTTGAGGCCTTGATCGTGGTCGCAAACTGGCTGTTCGTGGACATTCATCTGCTGGCCGATTTTTCAAAGCGCAATATTCCCGCGGCGACGATCGGCTGGGAGCTGCCCGGCGACGAAGTCAGCTCCGTCATGGTGGACAACGAAACGGGTGGACGGCTGGCGCTTGAACATCTACACCAGCTTGGGCACCGCAAGATTGCCTTCATTCGCGGACCGAAGACGCTCATCGACTCCGGGCCGCGCTGGAAGGGCATCCAGAAATTCGCGCACACCGCCGGACTCGAAATCGATTCCAACCTGATCATGCAACTGCCGGAGGCGTTTGATCCGAACTCTGGATTCGAAGGCGGATTCCGGTTGACCGAAGAGCTTCTGCAGCGGCGTAAGAAATTCACCGCGCTGGTGGCGTTCGACGACTTGACGGCCCTCGGCGCGATCCGGGCTTTGAACAAAGCGGGTATGAGCGTTCCCGAGCAATGTTCCGTCGTCGGTTTTGACGACGTGGCGTTGTCGGCCATGGCCGTCCCTTCCCTGACCACGGTCCGCCAGCCTCTTGAGGTGATGGGGAATCTGGCTGTGAACATCATCATGGAGGGAATCACGGCTTCGCAGGAAAAGCGCGATTGGACGATCACGCATCACCGCGCGGCCCCGGAACTGGTCATCCGCGAGTCCAGCCGCGCAATCTCTCTTTCCACTTCGCACGATTAGGAGAAGATCGGTGTCTTGCTTTGCGGGCTCCCTACGCCGGTCGATGAAGCGGCGGTGTCCGTGGCTTTCTCACCAGAGGCGACTGTGACTTGGACCCAGAACTACGATCCGCTGGGGTTACCGTGGCTTTCTACCCTGTTCGCTGCGCTACCCATCCTGATTCTGCTCGGGCTCCTGGCCGGGCTCAAGGTCCAGCCGCACCTCTGCGCAATCGCGGGAGCGGCGGCGGCTGTGCTCTGCGCCGTCTTGGTGTTTAGGATGCCGCTCGAGTTGGCGGCGGCAAGTTTTGCATACGGTGTTGCCTTCGGCTTGCTGAAAATCATTTGGATTGTGATCGCTGCGGTCTTCCTTTACGACATTTCGGTTGAAACCGGCCAGTTCGAGATCATGAAGGAGTCCGTCCGGGCGATCACGCCGGACCGGCGGCTGCAGCTTTTGCTGGTCGCGTTTTGCTTTGGTTCTTTTGTGGAAGGATCGGCGGGATTTGGCGCGCCGGTGGCGATAGCCGGCGCCTTCATGATCGGGCTTGGCTTTCGCCCGTTTCAAGCCGCCGTGTTGAACCTGATCGCAAACACCGCGCCGGTGGCTTTTGGCGCTATCGGAACCCCGGTACACACACTGGCGCTGGTTTCCGGGCTGCCGGACGGCGACCTGAACAAGATGATTGGCCGGATTTTGCCATTCAGCGCGGCCATCGTTCCCTTTTGGCTGGTGCGCACGATGGTTACCTGGAGCGAAACGCTCGAGGTTCTGCCGGCCATTTTGGTTGTCGGAATGTCCTTCGCCGGCATGCAGTATTTTTGGTCCAATCACGTGGACAGCAACCTGGTAGATATCGCGGCAGGAATCTTTTCCATGCTGGCGGCGCTTGTTTTCCTGCGCTTTTGGAGGCCCAAGCAGGTCTGGAGATTTCCCGAGGAACGCGAAGTGCCGCCAAGCCCCATGCGAACGCAAGAAGTCGTTCACGCCGCGACCGGAGACGAATGGCGCATCGGAGTCGCTTCTGTGTCCGGAGCGAAGGCGCGCTACACCGGCGTGCAAATCGCCAAAGCCTGGATGCCATTTGCAATACTGTCCGTTCTGGTGTTGGGCTGGGGCCTGCCCTCCGTCAAGAGCGCAATGGGCCGGGCCACCACGCCGTCCTTTGCGCAGGGAGGATGGGACGTGCCCTATCTCCACAAGACCGTGCTGCGGGCATCGCCGGTCGTCGCAAAACCCACACCCGAGAACGCCAAGTTTGACTTCAACTGGCTGACCGCGACCGGTACCGCGTGCTTCCTGGCGGCGCTGATCGCGGGAGCCTTGCTGGGGCTGCGACCCGGCGCCATGCTCGAAATCTTCGGCAGGACTTTGCATCGTATGCGCTTCGCCGTACTGGCCATGGCTTGCATGCTGGGGTTGGGTTACGTGACGCGCTACTCGGGCATGGACGCCGTTCTGGGCCTGGCATTTACCCGCACCGGTTGGCTATTTCCCTTTTTCGGCACCTACATCGGGTGGCTCGGGGTAGCGCTGACTGGCAGCGACACGTCGTCCAATGCGCTGTTCGGAGGGTTGCAGCGTATCACGGCGGAGCAACTGCATTTGAGTCCTGTGCTGATGTGTTCAGCAAACAGCGCCGGCGGCGTGATGGGCAAGATGATTGACGCGCAGTCCATTTGCATCGCAACCGCGGCGACCAATCAGGTTGGCAGCGAAGGCAGTATCTTTCGTTTCGTTTTTTGGCACTCCGTAGCGTTGGCGGCGATCGTGGGCGTGATCGTAATGCTTTACGCCTATGCGTTCCCCCACGCGATTCCCTGACCGAGGCGGTTCGAGTAATCTGTGGTACCTTTTTCCCGCAATGAGCCAACCCGTTGAGCGAAGCAAATCACAATCCGTTCTGTCGGCCATCCTGACCGATGTGCACTTTTGGATCCCGGCCGCCGTCTTGCTCTTCGGTCTTTGGGTGCTGCATTGGACCCGATGACCGCGCAGGCGCCCGAGCAAGTGACGGGCACGCAAGTGGACGCCGACCGCCTGCGCAAGCTCCAGCTTGCCGGCATTCTCTCCGGTTTTGCCGCCGGGGCTTGGCTCGGCACCGCCGAAGCCCCCACCAAACTCGTAAGCCTGGGCATTTCGCCGGTCATCATTTCTTTGCTCATGGTCTCCGGGGTGTTTCTTGCCCGCTGGACTCTGCCCGCGCTGATTCGCGGCACGGCGCAAATGAAGGCCGACGCGAGCTCGGCACCCCATCTGATCCTTTGGGGGGTGCTGGCCGGTTGCCTGTGGGCGGTTGCCAATACCCTGACCGTTTACGCCATTCGCGACATCGGTCTCAGCATTGCGTTTCCTTTGTGGAACCTGAACAGCCTGCTGGGAATCTTCTGGGGCTGGTTGCTCTTCCGCGAACTTCGCGGAGCTGAAACAAGACGCTTGTGGTCGGTCCTGGGCGGTGCCGCGGTGATGTTTTTGGGCGCCACGCTGCTGGCGCTCGCTTCGGCCACCCAGTCCGGAGGCGTCGCCGCCATGCGCGGAATCGTCGCGGCCCTGGCGGCCGGCGCACTTTGGGGCACCATGTACATTCCCTACCGCAAGGCGTACTTAAGCGGGATGAACCCGCTTTCCTTTGTGGCGTTCTTTACCCTGGGCGAGTTGGGCATGATGCTGGTGCTGGCGCTAGGGGAAACCGGCGGCGCCGGCTCGCTCTACAGACAGCTTGCAAACGCGAGAGACGTTCTTTTCTGGCTGATGCTCGGCGGATTTGTCTGGGTGATCGGCGATCTGTTCCAGCAGTACGCGGCGAAATACCTTGGGATCAGTCGCGGGATTCCCTTGTCCAATACAAATCAGCTTTGGGGTCTGCTGTGGGGAATTTTTGTCTTCGGCGAGCTGCACGGTCTAACCGCAGCCCATTCGGCACGAATCGTCGGCGGCTCGCTGCTGATGGCGGCAGGAGCAGGCGCGATCGCGCTGGCTTCGGTAACCCGCGGCGAACACGCCAGCTGGCACCAAGCCGCGCAGCGCGAGGCCAGCAAATACGGCCTCGGCCGGGATTGCGTTCGAGCCGCCATCACCGGGGAGTCGAGCGAGGCGGAAACCTCGCGCTCCTGGCTCGATTGGATGTTCCTCGTCCTCACATCGGGCGTGTTTGTCTACCTCGGATCCATCGCCCGAACACCGCAAATCTCCATTCACTGGACGGCTCTGGTTTTGCTTTCGGTCGCAGCGTTCTTGGTGCTCGCGGTCGCAGCGCTTCTGCTTTTCAGGACCACCCGCTTTCGCTAGCCGTCTTTGGCCCGCCGTTTCCGGAAAGCACCTCCAGTCCTGTTAACATGGGCCGAAGACCATGGCGAAAGCGAAAAATCCGGCCGAGGAAGCGCCTCTCTGGCTCGCGCAGAATCTGCCGGCGACTCTTGCCCGCGAACGAGTCGTCCCGCGTTTCGTCGATTCCTATGTAGTCGAAAACGGCCGGCAGGCCTTACAAGTGCACGCGTCGCTATATCGCGATCTTCTGACGATCCTGCAACGCGAGGCGCTGCTCGCGGCGTGCGTGCGGGTTCTTGAACTTGCTTCGTTCGAAACCGTCGAAAACAGCCGCGGCAAAGCGAGGGTGGTGGTCAGGAAAGGCGCGGAATCGTTCCGCAGAAGGTTTCTATCCGCGCTGGCTCGGCAACAAAATTGGAATGCAGGCGACGCCCTCGACTTCCAATCCGATCTGAAAATGTATGAAGACCTGCTGGCGCGCGCTGCCGCGTCTCGCCGGCCGCGCAAACCCTACGAAGCCGCCAACCATCCGTTTGTGGATCGCTGTGCCTTCCTGCTGGATTCAGCGTTTTTGGAAAAAGCGCGCCTCGCGGCCAGCCGGGCCCTCGCTGGCGTGGAGGAAATTGCGGCCAAGCTCGCAACCGAGGCGATCGACAAGCACTGACCAGAGATCAGCTGTGCGGCTCAACCTGTACGGCGGTTCCGTAGGCGAGCACCTCGGTGACGCCCTGCATTACTTCAGTGGCGTCATAGCGGAAGCCCACCACTGCGTTGGCGCCATGCTCGGCGGCGTGCATCAGCAACAGTTCGTACGCTTCGATGCGGGTCCTCTCGCACAGCTCGGTGAGGATGGTGATGTTGCCGCCGACAATGGTCTGCAGCGCCGCCCCCAGATTTCCGATTACGCTGCGCGAGCGCACGATGATTCCGCGAACCACTCCGAAATTGCGGACAATCCGGTAACCCGGCAACTCCAGCGCCGTGGTCACCATCGATGAATCCACTCGGCCCGGCATACGTTTCTCCTCCCGTCGGCAGCCTCGGTGGATCGGCTGGGCTGCCGTTTACCTCTGCGATTCTACCTGTGAATCCGCGTGCTGCGTGAGCCAACTGTGTTTGCTATGCTCCGTTGGCATGGACCATTTGTTCACTTTTCTGGCCTTCGCGCAGATTCTGGTGGGGCTGTACCTGCTTTACCAAGCCGTGCGCTGGCTCGGCTACGTGCGGCGGCGCAACGCCACCGACCCCGGTTTCTACTCCCCGCGCACTGCCGTCCTGTGTCCCTGCAAGGGCATCGAACCGGGCTTGGAACGCAATCTGACGGCTCTTTGCGAATTCGACCATCAAAATTATGAGGTGTTTTTCGCGCTCGCGTCGGAATCGGACCCCGCGGCGGGCATCGTAAAGCGGGTGGTGGCGGGAGCACGCGGCAGGGCGCACGTGGTTTACGCTGGGCCACCGCAGGAATGCGCCGAAAAGATCAACAATCTGCGCGTAGCCATCGCACAACTCCCGGCGGACTTTGAGGTGCTGGTGTTCGCCGATTCAGACGGCCGGCCCGGCCGCTCCTGGCTGCGCAAGCTCGCCGCTCCGCTCAACGATCCGCGAATCGGTGCCGCCACCACCATGCGCTGGCTAATCGCCAACAACAGCGAGGCGGCCTCCTTGCTGCTGGCGGCATGGAATGCTCCCATTCTCACCATGCTCGGCGAAAACACCGCCAGAAATTTCTGCTGGGGCGGCGGCACGGCAATCCGGCGGAGTGTGTTCGATCAGGCCGCGGTGCTCGAGGAATGGCAGCACTCGGTCAGCGACGACTATTCGATGACCGCCGCGCTGCGGCGCCACAATCTTCCCATCCTGTTCTTGCCTGAGTGCCTTACTGCTTCGTATGTGGAGACCGATTTTCCGAGCCTGGTTGAATTCACCAACCGCCAGATCCTGATCACGCGCGTCTATTCGCCGCAAATGTGGTTGTTTGCCGGGCTAACACATCTGCTGTTTTGCGCCACCATTCTGCTGGGCCTGGTCGTCTCGCTCCTAAGCTTTTTCACGGGCCGTCCCGCGATGCAGTTTGCCGCTTTGACGTTCCTGCCGCTGCTCCTGGGCGCGCTGCGAGGCGCCGTTAGGGTCTTGGCGGTACAGGAAGTCCTGGAGCCTCTGAAGGCGCAGGTTCAGAACCAGGCTTGGGTTCATTTGATCCTGGGAACAGCGATTCCTTTCCTTTACGCCCTAAATTTCATCGCTTCTCTTCTGACGCGGACCGTTCGCTGGCGTGGGATTTCCTACGAGCTGATTTCTCCCCAACAGACGAGAATCGTTCCGCGCTAGCAGGTCGACCTATTATCCACAACCCATAGGGCAAGCAGGACTTGGCGGCTCGAACAACGCTTTGGGGAGCTCCAAATGGACTAGTATTTCTCCCAGTTGACGATGGAATTTTTTGCATGATTCGTGCAATTCCTACAAAGCGACGTACAGAAAACCGGGTAAGAGTGTGCATATCTCTACCATTTTACGGTAGTTCTGGTACGCACTTTTGGCCTTGAAGTTGCACTCCAGGACGCAGTTCGGTAGTGAACGCAGGCGAGCACGCCAGCTCCTTCTCGCGCCTCGTCGTCACCGTTCTTGGATAGCCGGTTGCCGAGACATTCGCCCTCTTGTCCGGTTTTTCGGGTGTTCGTTCTCTGTCATCTGAATCTGTATGTAAACGTTAGCCTCGCTCCGAGGTGCATTTATATTTGTCGAGGCATTTCTGCCCAGGTGGAAATGCGAACGGAGAGATCCAGTGAGAGTGATTCGCAGAAGCGCACAGGTGCATTCCATGCACCCCACCCAGCCTGCGATCGCAAAAGAGAAGTTCTTTTTTTACGAAAAAAACACCGGCGTCAGCCATTTCCACGTCGAGTCCGATGAGCAAGGCCGCTTTCCCGTCGAGCAAGCGGCTGGTCTGCTGGCTATGCACTGCATGGTCCGCAACCAGGCTCCCGAGGACTATGTGGTAATGGTCGAAGCCGACTCCTCCCATCTAGCGGGACTGGCCGAAAAGGCGCTGAAGCTTTTGGAAGCAGGCCGTTCGGTCAAGAGCCATGTCAAGCTGACCCGCCGCGAAGAAGAAGTCCTGAACGGCGTGATGCGCAGCCAAGCCAACAAGGAAATCGCCGCAACCCTCAACCTGTCCGAACGCACCGTCAAATTTCACGTCTCGTCGCTGCTCGCGAAGTTCCGCGTGCGCGGCAGAATGGAATTGGTGCGCGAAGCGGCGCAGCATATTTCACCGAACTTTCCGGTTCATGCGCCTGTGGCCACCCGCGAAGCGCGGCCTCTGGTCTCACACGTAATGAACTACCGCCGCGGCGGGGGCGCTTTCATGTCGATGCCGGGCCGGGAGGCTGTCGCCCAGTAAACGGCCTAAGCTAACCTTTTTCGGTCGCAATTGTAAAAAAAGCCCGTGGGCAATGGCACACGGGCTTTTCAATTTTTCGAACGCGTTTTACGCGCTACCGCTTCGCCGCAGCGAACAGTTCCGCCGCCTTGTCCCAGTTCACCACATTCCACCAAGCCTTGATGTAGTCCCCGCGAACGTTCTGATATTTCAGGTAATAGGCGTGCTCCCACACATCCAATCCTAGGACCGCCCTTCCGCCCAATAGGTAAGGCGTATCCTGGTTGGGCGTCGAATCAATGGCCAGCTTCCCGTCCTTCACGATCAGCCAGGCCCATCCGGAGCCAAACCGGCCCAAACCAGCCGCCGCAAATTTCTCCTGAAACCCTGCAAAAGATGCAAAGCCGGAGTTGATCGCCGCCGCCAAATCGCCCTTGGGCTCTCCGCCTCCGCCCTTCTTCATCAGTGTCCAGAACAGCGTGTGGTTCCAATGTCCGCCGCCGTTGTTCCTTACGGCGCCCCGAATGTTTTCGGGAATGGCGTCCAGATTCTTCAGCAAATCGTCGATCGACTTGGACTGCAGGTCGGCATGACCTTCGAGCGCCTTGTTCAAATTCGTCACGTAAGCCCCATGATGTTTGTCATGGTGAATTTCCATGGTTTTCGCGTCAATGTAGGGTTCCAGAGCGTCGAATGCGTACGGCAAGGGGGGCACAGAGAATGCCACAGATTTGTCCTCCAGTGTGAGATTTGCGTCGTGCTTTGCCGAGCCGCCGGCAGATCAGCAGCGGCGTGATCCGGACGAAAGAACGCGGCACCGGCAATGCTCCCGGCAACCAGAAATTCCCTTCGATTCACGAGGAACTCCTCCGCGCGGCGGGCCGTTGGACGGGCATCGCGGATTATACTGCCGCCCTGTTCCGGCACTCAACTCACAGCTCGGCGAGTCCCGCGCCGGCGCGATTGCCTGTCCTTTCGATGCGCGAGAGCGCCCATCGGGCAGATTCCGCGATGACCGGTTCGCCACATTGGGCGAGGTGCTGTAACGTCCGCCGGACTTCCGCGTAGGCCGAGCCTCCCGGTTCTAGGGCTGAATTCCCGAGCGCGATACAGGCGTTGCGTACCAGACCTCGCCATTTGGTTCTTTTGACCGGACTGCCGCGAAAGCTCTCGCGGAATTGCGCTTCGCTGAGGTTGGCCAACCGGAGCAGGTCGGGAAGAAAGAGCGAATCTTCCTTTTCCGGCGTCCGCGAGCCGCCGGCGAGATTCCGCGGCTGAAATTCCGCGGCAGCCGTGCGCGGCGACTTGCGGTTCCAGGGGCACACATCCTGGCAGATGTCGCAGCCGAAAACGTGCCCGCCCATCGGCTGGCGCAAACCTTCCGCGATCGAACCGCCGAACTCGATGGTCAGATACGAAATACAGCGGTTGGCGTCGAGCACGTATGGTTCGACAATCGCCGCGGTCGGGCAAGCGTCCAGGCACGCGCGGCAGGTTCCGCAACGATCCGGCGCCGGCAATTCATCCGGGCCAAGCGAGGGCGTCAACTCAAGGGAAGTCAATATCGTTCCGAGAAAAAGCCAGGAACCGGCCGCCTGATTGATCAGCAGCGTATTCTTGCCGAGCCAGCCGAGTCCCGCGTGCTTCGCCGCCGCGCGCTCGTGGATCGGCCCGGTATCGGCATAGGCGCGCACTTCAAACGGCTGACGAGCGGCGAAACGCTGCTTCATCGCCTCTACGATGGCATTCAGCTTGGCCCACAGAACTTGGTGATAGTCGTCTCCCCATGCGTAACGGGAGATCCAGCCACGCGGTTTCTGGTCGCGTTGCTGCGCAGCGGCATTGGTAGAGTAGGGAAGCCCGGAATTATAGTTCAGCGCACAAACAATCAGGCTGCGCACATTGGGCATCACGCTTTGCGGATCGAGGCGCCGCGGATCGCGCAAATACTTCATCTCTCCCGCATAGCCGCGAACCAGCCACTCGGGAAACCTCTGTAGTTCGGGAAATGTTTCGGCCGCCGTCACGCCGCACAGCTCGAATCCAACTGCCCGCGCTCGCTCACAAATCCAACGGGTGTCGTCCGCGGCTAGCTTGCTCTGCGCCATGCATCAAGCCTGCCTGAATTTCTGACTCGCCGGAAGGCGCAAAAAAAGGCCCCTAGCCGAAGACGAGGGGCCGACCACTCCCTGCAAACTCTGGTTGTCAGGGGAATCCCTACCCTTGCGGCGTCACGTTCTCCGCCTGCAGCCCCTTGGGACCCTGCTTCACCTCGAACTCCACCCGCTGCCCTTCGTTGAGTGTCTTGTAACCATCCGCTTGAATCGCGGAAAAGTGCACGAACACGTCTTCGCCCGATTGGCGCTGAATGAATCCATAGCCCTTCGAAGCGTTAAACCACTTCACCGTACCCTGCTCTTTGCTCACGGAAATTCCCCTGCGCTGAATTCGCGCTCTTGAGCGCAATTTCCGCGCCGGCGGCTGGTTGCCCGACAGGGGGAATTGGCGAGGCCGGCGGGAAACCTCGTTCTTGAAACGCGGCGGTATGCTGTCACAAATCGCCGCGCCAGTCCAGAAGGATTGCGAATCGTCAGGTGGCGGATCTAGCGGAAACTGCGCACGGCCGCGGACTCATCGGTGTGAACTTCGAACACCGTGTACAGCTTGGTGATCTGCAGCAAATCGCGCACTTTTCTTGTCAGATGCAGCAGCTTCAATTCGCCCTGTCGGTTTTGCACCGACGTGTAGGCGTGCACCAGCTCCCCGATGCCGGAGCTGTCGATGTAGTCCACATCCGCCAAATTGATCAGAATCTTGTACCGATTGTCGTCGAGCAGCTGTTTGACCGTCTTGCGCAACAATGCGCTGCCATCCCCCAGCACAATCCGGCCGCCCAAGTCCACCACCGTAACCTGTCCAACATCCCTGTAAGTAGCGTGCAGAGCCATGGTCGTTCAGTGCGCTTTTCCGGGGCCCTCTTCGCCTTCTGCTCCGCTCGCGCCGTTCGTGGGCGCGTTGACCGCCCCTGGCAGCCATTTGGACATCACAATCTCCGCGCCGCCGGTTCGGCCGGAAACTACGTCGAATTCGTCCATAAACGCTCGCATCAAGAAGATGCCTCTTCCGGACGTGCTAAGGATATTTTCCTCGGCCAAAGGGTCGGGAACGTCGCTCAGCTTGAAGCCTTTTCCTTCGTCCATGACTCGGATGACCAGCTTTTCGCTGGTAATGTCGAGCGCCAGGTGAATCTTCTTGTCCGGCCGCTCCTGATTGCCGTAGTGAAATGCGTTGATTACGCCCTCGCGCACGCTCATCCCGATGCGGTAGCACATCTCTTCGTCGAACCCGGCGGCCTCGGCCACGCGCAGACACATTTCCTCGGCCAGATTGACACTTTCGACCTGCGTGTCCAGGACGACTTCCAGGTGCTTGTTTTCCGGCGCCATGCTGAGGGTCAGTCACCACGCAACAGCGTGAAATTAGGGCTTTGTATGGGTAACACAATGGGCTTGCCATCGTCAATGGAGTGCTGGGGGCATAGAGAGCCAGATGCAAACAGTAAATCGCGGCCCAAACCGTTAAGCCCAGTACGATGACCGATCGAAGTGCTCAGCCACCGCTTCTGTCCTCGATCGTTCTCGCCGCGCATTTCACAGCGCAGATGCCTGAAAAACCCGGCGGGCGGGCTGAGACCAACCGCCTTGGGCAACCGTCTGATAGAGTTACGTCGCCCCGGGAGGTGCCCCTTGAAGAAGCTGGCCCTTGTCGTCACCGTTCTTGCCTTGCTCGGCGATTCCCGTCGCCTGCAGGCGCAGAGCAAGCACACGCCGACCCTAACCGAGTCGCTCAGCCTCAAGGGCCTCTCCGGACAACAGATTTCTCCCGACGGCAAGTTCATCGCCTACCGCGTGCGCGAAACTGACTGGAAGGAAAACGCCTACGTCCGCCAAATCTGGCTGGTCAACCCTTCGACCGGCGAATCGTTTCAGCTCACGCGTGGCAAAAAGTCCGCCGGCGCCATGGAGTGGTCGCCGGACGGCCGCTGGCTCGCTTTCGTCACCGAACGCGAACCGGCCGCGGTCCTTCCTGAAGAAAAGAAAACTGACGAGAAGAAGTCCGAAGAAAAGAAAGACGACAAGGATAAGAAGAAGGACGACGATTCGAACGAAAAACCCGCCGCCCAGCAGATCTGGCTTATCGCTCCGACCGGCGGCGAAGCCTGGCAGTTGACGCGCCATCCAGCCGATATTGGCGGCCTCCACTGGTCCAACGATTCGAAGCAAATCGCATTTACCGCATCCGCCGTCGAAAGCAAAAGCGAAAAGGAGCGTAAGGAAAAATACTCCGACTACGAAGTGTTCGAAGCCGACTTTCGCCAGAATCAGATCTGGACCGTGGACATCGCCACCGCCGAGAAACAGTCTCTTCCCGTCAAAGCCATGCAGATCACCAAAGACACCAAGCTCAACGTCGGAAGCTTCAACTGGTCTCCCGATTCCAAACTCATCGCCTTCTCCGCATCAAAGAG